>R27__coassemble_325_pt1 | contig 33680 bp, 37 predicted proteins | sample R27__metabat2_low_PE_024 | metagenome-assembled genome bin R27
TATATAAACTTCAAACACCTAAATAATAGTATTAAATTTAATGTGATTATATGACAGAACAGAAAAAATCAGAATGGAATAGTAATCTTGCATTTATGATGGCAATGATTAGTTCTGCTGTCGGTCTTGGAAATATTTGGCGTTTCCCAAATGTTTTATACTCCAACGGTGGAGGATCCTTTATGATTCCATACATCATTTCAATATTTCTTTTAGGAATTTCATTTGTTTTAGTGGAGTATGCTGTCGGATTCAAGTTCAAAAGATCAATTGCAAGAATATTATATTCAATTAATGAAAAATTAGAACCTGTAGCATGGTTTATACTGATTGTTGTATTCTTAATTACGACCTATTACGTTTGTGTTGTTGGATGGGATTTAATCTATATATTCCTAAGTTTTACAAAAGCATGGGGATCAAACCCTGACCTATACTTTACTAATTCAGTATTGCAGTCTACAGATTCAATATCCGGATTTTTTACTATCGTACCAGTTGTCCTTGCTTCAGTATTTGCCATTTGGTTTATAGCATGGTTTATCATCAAAAGAGATTTGAATGATGGAATAGGTAATGTAAGTAAAATTTTATTACCTATACTTTGTGGAATTGTCGTAATTATTGTTGCATTCTCATTAACTTTACCAGGTGCATCAGCAGGTTATACACAAATTTTCACACCGGATTGGTCAGCATTGGGCAATTTAGACGTATGGCTAGCAGCATTCGGACAAATCGTATTTTCCCTAAGTCTAGGAATGGCAATTGCAATGACATATGCAAGTTATCTGCCTGAGGGTTCAAAATTAGTGGATAACGCAATAATCGTAGCATTTTCAAACTCCGGTTTTGAAGTGTTTAACTCAATTGGAATTTTTTCCATTTTAGGATTCATGACAGTGACAAGCGGAATTCCATTTAATGAACTTGTAACATCCGGAACAGGACTTGCATTTGTAGTATTCCCACAAGTATTCAATACAATGGGACCTGCAGCATATGTAATTGGACCTTTGTTCTTTTTATGCATCTTATTTGCAGGAATCACATCCGTTATTGCATTACTTGAAGGAGTATGTTATTCAATTTCTGAAAAGTTCCTTATCGAACGTAAAAAAACCGCAACCGTGGTTTGCATTATTGGATTTTGTATTTCAATCATTTTTACAACAGGCATTGGAAGTACAATTTTAGGAATCTTCGATGCATTTTTAAATAACTTCGCATTATTATTTGCAGTACTTCTTGAATGTATAGTATTTGGTTGGATTTACAAATTTGATGATTTAATCGAGACTTTAAATGCCCATTCAACAATTAAAGTAGGGAAAACTTGGAAAATAGTCATCAAATACATTTTACCTATTTGTATCCTAGGTCTTTGGATACAAGGAGTGGTTTCAACCATTAATGAAGCAGATACCCTAAGTTCAATCGTAATGTTAATATTAACAATTGTAGTGATAGCGGTTCCATGTATTATTGCACTACTGCCCGCACGTAATAAAAATTACTACGAACATAAAATTTACTCAAAATAGCTAAAATGTTAGCTATTCTCTTTTTTTATTTAATTTTAAAGAATTTAAGACATTTATTACTTCTAAATATTTATATTATTAAATTTAAAATAATATTACACAATTTTAGAGGTTATAAAAATGATAAATATATCAACAATTAAAACACATATGTTCTGTCCAAGAAACCTATACATCCAAACATACGTAGATAAAGAGGAAGAGAACAATTACCAATTAGCTATCGAGATTAAAAAACTCAAAATCGACATTCAGGATTTGATTCAGAAAAATTTGCGCAAAATTAAAAAGGAAATGGAACTATCCGAAATCGAAAAAGAATTATCTGAAAATATCGACACATTCATAAAAAGCAATGCCGATGCGATAATATCAATGAATCTGGACATGACCTCCGACCAAGTCAATGAAATAATCGACAATACTTATTTTAATATAAAATTAACAGCTTTAAAAATAAAACAGGCCATGAATATGTACCAAAAAGATGCCTTTGCCATTACCGACATGTTTTTTCCAAACTGCATGTATTCCTATTTATTAAAAGACCAAAAACTGGAATTGATTGGAATATGTGATAAAATAGAAATAATTGACGGCAAATATTATCCAGTGATCATTAAAAGTTCAAACCCTCCTCTAAAAGGTGTTTGGGACCAGGATGCCATAGAATTAGTAGCTCATGCAATACTTCTTGAAGAGGAATTCGAAACCGAAGTTTTTGTTGGCTTTGTATATTATGAAAAAATTGATGAAAAAAGACCTGTTGTGATGGATGTGAACTTAAGAAAAGGGTTGTTTGAAGTAATAAGAGAAGTTAAAGAAATTACTGAAAATAAAAAGCTTCCAAACGTGAAGATGAATCCAAAAAAATGCAGCAAATGCGGGTATGAAAATTTCTGTCTTAAAGGTTAAGTTAAGAAGGGAGTTAAAAATAACTCCCCTATATGTCCATAAAAATGAAAAAATTAAAATTTTATATTATCTCCAAGTTTTTTAATGTCAAACACAGCAGTATCTGCAACAGACATCACTGCAAGAACTCCAGCTTGGATAGGATCAGTAATAATTAAATCAGCATATTTGGTCACGCTACCCGGCATATTAAGAGAAATTACAATTAAATTTCCATTTTCTTTAACTTTTTTTACAGATTCTGTAATTTCACCACCCATAAGGGAACCTGCCAAAACCAGTGCAGTAACACGAGGAAGCCTTGAGATAGCCTCAACAGCTTCAGCCAAATTTTTTTCACCAACTAATGGAATAGTATCAATACTTATACGCTCACCACGTATATTATGTCTGTCAGCTTCAGTGATTGCACCTTTAGCCACTTGAGAAACTTGTGCTCCCCCACCAACGATAATTATACGTTTTCCATAAATATCTAATTGAGAACCATGCAATTCAACGGATTTGATATCTTTAATATTTTCCAAATCCAAAAGCAGTTCATCAATATTTTCAACATGCTCCAATTCAAGATTGATAGATCCCATATTATTTTTTTCAACAAAAAGGTGAACGTAACTAATATTAGCACCATGAGAACTGATAACATCAGTTATATTATCTAAAACTCCTTTCTTTTCGTATGATTGAATAGTTAGCGTATAATCATTCATTTTTTGGCCTAATTTTATCTAATTCTGCATGTGCCCTTTTCCACATGCTTAAAAAATTATCATTTTTAGTAACCGGAATAACTTCAAGACCTAAATCCCTATGTTCAGCAATCCATTCTTCATGAAAAACTGGTATTTCAAGTTTAATTGGTTCAGAGGTTTTATTTACAACTATGAGATTTCTATAAGGAAAATCCCACTCAACAATGTATCCTCCAAGACTTACCATGTGATATGGTCTCATTACAAATTTCAAAATAATCACCTCATAATAATCCAAGCACAATAGCCAATATTCCAAGTAATGTTGATCCTAAAATTGTTGGCAATAACTGTCTATTTGTAAATACTGGACTGAATGCTGATAATATTCCCATCATAAATACGAATATCAATGCGACTGCAATATTGACTAAAATTCCCCATGAAAGAATTGTTGGTGGCACTCCAATAAACAATACTGAAAAGATTGCACCCAGTACAAACATGAAAAATCCTCTTGTCAGATAAACAATAGCCCTATATTTTGCAGCATATTCCATGTATGGTCCTTCAATAACATCACTTTTAGCCTTAATTATTGAAAATGGATATTCATTTAAAATTATCATATATCCGATGAAAAATACAATGGCTGCGATTATACCAGATGCTGTAAATAAAAACGGACCATTAGCATGTTGATATGCTGCAATGTCAGATAAGAAAATGCTTCTAGCAGCAGTTACCGGAGCAAATAAAGCTAAATACAATGGAAAAGACCCATAAGTAATCATCCTTAATGATCTTTTAGCACTTATATCTTCAATAAATGATCTGTTGGAGTTTAAATGAGCAGCACCCTTTATTTTATCTGGGAATGGCATTCTAACTGACATGACAGATTTAGATAATGCACCCATTAATACATAACATATTTCTTCCACCTTTAAAAATCCAACGACAGCCACTAAACTTGCAAGTGCTGGAAATTGATAAGCTTGAGGAGTTAATGCAACAAGAACACATAAAACAACAATAAAACATATTATTGGTAATGCCTTATATAATCCTGGAACCGGAGATGAAATTTCAACATTTTCTTTAAACATGAATTTGATTGGAGCCATTACACCTGGAGCAAGAACGACAGGTCCAATTCTCTGTTGAATTCTAGCATGAATATATTTCCTTTCAATTCCTGGAAGTAATGTTGAAATTAAAAAACATACAAGTACTGTACCAATTACTGCAAGAATTGAGTAAACGAGTGTATTTTCAAACATAATCTATCTCCTAATTATTTCTATTGCTCTATCAGAACATGTGAAACATGGGTCACACTGTACAATACAAAGTTGAGCATCAGTAATCTGGTCACCAATGCACGCATATTGCATTGCACCAATATTGGACATTGATGGAGTTCTGATAATTGAGTGTCTTACCCTACCGCTTTCAAGAGCATAAGAATGATATAATGTTCCCCTTGGAACTTCAATGTAACTTTCAGTAATATCTGTGTCAACCATTTCCCAATCTCTGTTAACTACTCTACCTTCGGGAATGTTCGCAATAGCCTGACGAATAAGTTTAATTGATTCAAATGATTCGAGAGCCCTCATCAACAAATTGGATTTGACATCACCATCAGGTTGAGTGACTACATTAAAATCAAATTCATCATATTCAAACATTGTTGTTCTGAGGTCTCTTGCAACACCAGTTGCCCTTAAAGTTGGACCGGTTACAGCCAATTTGATAGCTTGTTTTTGAGGAAGAACACCAATTCCTGAAATCCTTGACATTACAATAGAATCTGAAGTGAATCTTTCGGCGAAGTCGGTAAGCCCCTCTTCTATTTTATCCATATCATTTTTTAGTCTTAGTAATTTGGCTTCATCCAAATCACATCTAGGTCTTACTCCACCTAAAACAGAACATCCGTACTGAACCCTGTTTCCTCCAATCATCGCAAGCAGTTCCATTACAATTTCTCTTAAATAGAACACCCTCATTGAAAATGTTTCATGTGACAATACTTCACAACCATGCGCCAAATACAAGAAGTGTGAATGTAAACGTTCAAGTTCCCCCATAATTACACGAATATATGTAGCTCTTTCAGGAATTTCAATACCCAATCCAATTTCAGCTGTTCTGCATGAATTCCATATATGTGAATTTGAACAAATTCCGCAAACTTTTTCAGTAAGTGAATTTGCCTTTTGAACCGGAAGTCCTTCCATGATTCTTTCTATTCCCCTATGATTAACGCCAATGGTAATTTCAGCTTCCTGAACTATTTCATCTTCAACAAAAATCCTTACCCTATATGGTTCCAATGCAGCAGGGTGAACTGTACCCATTGGAATTTCAGTTTCAATAATTTTGCTTCTCGGTACTTTTTCATCCATTTAATCCCCTCTTTAATCCGCATCTAATAATGTAGGTAATAATGATACAACTCCTGCCAAAACATCTTGAGGCCTTACAGCACAACCCGGAACTTTTGCATTAACCGGTATGACGTTTTCAACAGGTCCTTCAATTTCTTCGGATGGAATATCAGCAAAACAATTCTTATAAACACCACCCATTAGAGCACAACTTCCAGCAGCCACAACCAATTTAGGATTAGGAATGGCTTTGTAAATCTCTTCCAATGGTTTTCTATTTAAATGTGTAACAGGACCTGTGACAACTAAAACATCAGCTTCACGAGGATTCCAAGTTAAGAACACATTATATTGTTCAGCATCAAATCTTGGTGATAAAATTGAATTAACAATTTCAATATCGCATCCGTTACATCCGCCAGTGTAAACCAACATGACATGTATTGCTCTGGCTCTTGAAAATGATTTAATTCCCATCTAATCACCTTCCTCCCTATTTCTCAACACAGTATTATCTGATAAATATTGTGAAATGACTTTAAGCTTTTCATCTGAAATTTTAAATGGTTCAGTTAAATCAAGGTCAACTTCCTGATCTCCAACACAACTTGGATGAATAGTTCCTTTCTGACCATAAAGTGAAAATATCGGACAGAAATCATGACAATAATAACATACAACGCATTTTTCAAGATTAATTTCAGGTACTTCACTTTTAATCCAATCATCAGTTAATTTTTTAGGACTGGTCAGTCCTTTCATCTCAATTGCACCTGTCGGACATACATTGGCACAACCTCCGCATCCAATACAAGCTGATTCGTCAACCCTATCATCAACTTCTACTGAAAGAGTGGCGATTTGTTTTCTCAATTCCATGTCAGTAACTCTATCAGCTGCAAAAAAGATTCTTTTAAAGTTAGTAAAAGCTCCTTGTAAAGCTATTTTAAGTAAATTGCTCATTTAAATACCCTCTATTGAATCTTTAAAATTTCTTTCGAATAAGAATGCTTTTGCAGGACATGCATTTTTACATGCACCACAATATGTACATTTATCTTCATTAACAACAAACTGTCCATCGATTTCATCAATTGCATCATATGAACAAGTCTTATGACACAAACCACAATGCATACACAATTGCTGTTCGATGAAATTGAATCCACCAGTAATTTCATTTTTATACATTGTAGATTTAGGTATGGCATCAACCGGACAGTGAACAGCACAATTTTCACATAAGATACATTTATCCAAATCAACGGAAATCTTTCCTCTATGCAGAGTAATTGCATCTTCCTGACAAACTTCACTACATATTCCACAGGAAATACAATCATCAGATACTTTTCCATCCCATGAATAGACCATTACTTGGCGAGCTTTGGCTACATCACAAACTTGAACACATTTTCCACAGGATACGCAGAAACCAGATAATGTAGGTAATTCCACATCATCAATTTCATCATAGATAAACATCTCATCATCTTCATGTAAAATGTGAATCGGACATGCATCAATAGCCTTATCATGAGTAACATTCCCAGTATCAGCTGTTGGATCATATCTTAATTTATTACCATCCCTTTTTTGAGACCCATTTTCACATAAATCTGCACATAAACCACAGTTTAGGCAAGATATGATTGAACCGTCAGGTTTTTGATTCAACTTATTAATATTTATCTTAAATCCATCAACAGAAATCGCATTATGAGGACATGCTTTCATACAGTTTAGACAAAGAGTACATGTATCCCTATTAACAATTTGTAGCCTATTCATTGAACCGTTAGGACATACATCTTCACATAATCTGCATTCACTGCAAATTCCTTCATCCCTATCTATACGTACTTGAATTGCGCTTGCAGGACAATATTGCTGACATCTGCCGCACAATATACATTTCTCTAAATCTGTGCCATAGTAATATCGAGTAACTTCAGTCTTAATATTATCTGTTTTATGTGGAACATCCTCTAAAGGAGGATTCAATATGTTAAATGACTTGATTAAAGTGATTTGTCTGTCTTTTTCTACCTCATAACCATCAATACGATTCGAACAGACTTCACTACATACTCCACAACGTGAACAAATACCATATACAATTCCATCTTCAATAGTAATGTTATTGGTTGGGCAGTTGTACATACACATTCCACAGCCATTACATTTGGCTCTGTCTACAACATATCCTCCGTAAATATTGCGGAATATTGCATCATTCGGACAGTTTTTCTGACAAATTCCACAAGTAAGACAACTGAAAGCCTTTCCATTGATAAACTTAATGGCTTTTGTAGGGCATTTTTTAATACAATCTCTTTTTCCTTCACATGTATTAGTTGTTAAAAACATTTTAAAAACCCCTTATTTACTCCTTGCAAATAGTAGTTTGCCTACAAAAATTCCAATTAAAGCAGCTAGAAATGCAGTGGATATCGGTAAATCTGTGTAAAATGGATAATTACCAGATTGCCATGCCACAACAATACCTGCAATAAAAATTACTACAAATGATCCAAGAGTGAAATGAGTATCGCTGACACCAAGTTTAATCTGAGAACCGATAACTAAACCCAATATCAATCCAAATATTATAGGTCCTAAACTTAACATCATTCACTCTCCTCCACAATCTTCTTAAATCCTGCAAATGCAATAACAATTGAGGATAATCCTACAAATACTTTCAAACCAACGAATATATTGAGGTATGGAATTATACCTGCATTAGTAACATCAGGATAGTGGAAAACATTTTGAATAGCTGCAGGAACGATATTTAACACATCAGTACCTACATTATAAAGGTAGAATCCACCAACGAATAAACCAATTAATCCGAAAATGACAAAACCTAACGCACCAACAGATTCAAGAACTTCAATATATGTATGAGACAATTCCAGTGGAGAATTACCTAAGCCATAAACAAGTATAGACAATATAATTCCACTAGCTATCATTGCACCACCTTGGAAACCTCCACCAGGAGTTATATGTCCTCCAAGAATGGTCATTATCCCTAAACAAATCAATATGATTGAAATTGGTAAAGATATAAGTTTTAAAATCATGCTGCCTTGACTCATCGTTTATCCCCCAATAATCCTCTACCAAATATAAGCAATACCACCAAACCGGCAGTTAACAATATAATTGATTCTCCTAATGTATCATATGCTCTGAAATCAAAAATTACGACAGTAACCATGTTCGGAGCAATCTGAGTTCCTAATGCATTATATATATTACTTACACCAGGATTAATTATACTGCTTATGTGGAATACGGCATCTGCCAAAGTAATTGAAAACAATGCAGTTAATATTGCTGCAAGCAAATTACGAACTGTAGCTTTAGACAAGATTACCACCCCAGTACAAGAATACACCAAGTATCGCCAGTGTTACAATTGCATAAAACAACATTTTCTCTAATGAATCATCCTGTTCTATTTTAAATTTAGGAATAAGTGGAATACTAGAAATCAACACAATTGTCAATATCAATGTTACCAAACCTGCAAGTAAAACACTTACATGTCTTAATAATATTGCAGATAGAACCAATGAAACTATTAAGAAAATTTCCGCAGTAACTATACCTGAAACATCTGCATTAGTTACCGGACCTGGTGAAAACAATTTCTTGAATTGTTTTACAATATCAAAAATTTGATCATATAGTTTCATAATATCCCTCCTACAAAGTTAGAAATTCCATTTGTTACAACATCAGGATATACACCGAATGCAATAACAATAATCAATAAGATTCCCATTGCAAAAATCATCGCACGTGGAACTTCCTTATGTTCAACATCCAAATCATTAGGTTTTGGTTTTAAAAACATTGAGTAATATGTTTTTACGAATACTACAAATGTAGCAATACTTACCACAATAGCCAAGATGGATATTTCCGGATATCCGCAACTTAAAGAAGCTTGAACAAGCATTAATTTAGATTGGAAACCGCTTAATGGAGGAACACCCGCCATTGCTAGCCCACCAATTAAAAGCATAATACTTACTTTTGGATGGTAAGCTAAAAGTCCGCCCAGTTTTCTTGTATCGACTTCATTAGTTGCATTGACTATAGCGCCAAATCCAATGAATAATAATGCAGTAATAGTAATTTCATTCAAGGCCTGGAAAAGACCTGCAGTTATTGAATATTGAGTACCAAGACCAATACCCAAACCAATGAAACCTAATTCTCCAACAGCTAAAAATCCAATCATTCTTCTGAAGTCTGTTTGAGTAAGTGCGAGTGAAACACCTAAAATCATAGCCAAGATAGAGAAGAAGACTATAAGGACTTCAAATATAGGAAGTGTTGAATAGATTCTAAACATGACCAATACGATTGAAATCATGGAAATGACAGTGAATGACTGAAGCAATGCTGCACCATGAGGTTCCGCTTTTGAATAAATCCCAGACTTGATGGTATGGAACGGTGGTAAACCAGAAGCATATAACCAACCAAAGAATATTAATGCGAGTGACATCAAGAATACTGGAGAAGTAATATCAACCAAACCGTTGTGAACAGCAGCAGCGATATCAGTAATATTTACGCTACCAGTCATTGCCAATAGGAATCCAATTCCCAGAAGCATCATTGGAGATCCGATTGAACCTAAAATCATGTATTTTAAGGCCATTTCATTACTATAACTAATTGATGAAGCTGCGACTATACCTACTTGTGCAAGAGCCAATATTTCAAAGAACACAAACATGTGGAAAATATCATCAGTCAATAACATTGCAGTCACTGCAGCAGTACCTAAGAACAACAAGAACAGATAAGGTCCGGAAACTTCTTTATATTTAGTTAAATAAATGAAAATAACTAAGAATGTTAAAAGACCAACCATCGCAATAAATATCTGTTGCAAAAATGTGAATGAATAGGTAATTGCCGGATGGAACATCACATTTGTGACATTGTCCAACATAGGTTCATATCCGCCAAAGTAATGAAGACCATAGTTAGAAGCAATTGGTATAATCGGAAGACAAATTGCAACAACAAAAGCGAAAATCTTTGTTACTGTGTTGAACCTTGAAAATGCACTAATAAGCAATGCAGCCATCAACGGAACGATAACCATAAGTGGAATTAATTCATTCATTGTATTCCTCCTGTTTTGATGTATCTGCCAGCATTACTTTAGTAGATAAAGTGCCATATTTTTTATATAAAACCATTACTAATGCAAGCATTACTGCCAATGTACTTGCACCAATTACAATACTGGTAAGTACTAAACCGAAAGGCAATGGATAAGCAGCATTAGTTGCAAACCATGAGGTGTCCATATTCGGCATTAGAATAGGTACAACTCCACCTGCTTTATAACCAATGGCAACAATAAATAAGTTAGCGCCCTCTTCTATAAAACTAATACCAATAATCTTTTTTATAATATTGTCAATGAATATTGCAGAATAAAGTCCAATAATGACTAATGCAACAGATGTAATTAATATTATAAGTTGTACTTGCGCCATCAGCTATCCTCCCTTTGAGTTTTCTTAACAGCCAAAGCAATGAATACAGGAATAATTGCTGCACCAACAATAGCTTGTGTCAAAGCAACATCAGGAGCCAATAAAATTTGGAACAATACGGCCATAGCTCCCCCACAAAATCCTGTTAAGATTGCTGCTTTCAATAAATCTTTTTGAATAAGAGCAAGAATTGCACTTAAAATCATTACAATACCCAATACTAATTCCAACATCTTACTCACCTTCATCAATTTCCAATGTAGTTACTGAAAATCTTTCATCAGCCTTAAGTTTTTCTGAATTTTCACTTTCTAAAGCTTGCATTTTTTCTTTAGGATGTAAAAATGGATGATTTTCACCTACATCTTCAACAATATTCTGTAATTCTGAATTATTTTCTCTATCTTCTCTTTTCCAATAAGCGTTAGCTATTGCATGCGCTGTGAACGGTGCCAATATAAAGTAAATTCCAGCAAGTAAAAACTGGCCTAAACCAATCATAGCAATTATACATGCAATATCAAACAAACCTACAATGTGGATTCTTGCATAAACTTTATTCTTGGTATCTTTACCCAGACTTAAGATTCCTATTGCAGAAATTATAATTAAAATAGCTGATATGATAAGAAGGGCTGACTGAATATACTCTATCATTTATCATCCCCTCCCAAAACAACAGCAAAAGCAACAGTACCTACGAAACCAAAGAATATTAATGCTAATGAGATATCCCTAAAAAAATTAAGGTCATAAATACTACCACCAACAAGCAATGCCATTGCAAAAGCAACAACAACTACAGAACTTCCTAAAAGTCCCATTGATGTAGATTTATAAGCACTTGCTCTTAAAGCGGCAAACATCATTATAATTAATGCAATAACCACAAGATATTTTGCTATAAGTAATATTTCCATACTATCTCACTCGATTTCATTAATAAAAAGAAAATATTTATTCCAACATTTTCTTTATATATGGTTCAAAAGGAATAATATCCTCTTTACTTCTTGGAGAAATAGCAGCTACTTTGATAATGTTATTTTCACTGTCCAAATCAACAGACAAAGTACCAGGAGTCAAAGATATACTATTAGCCAATATTGTTTGAGAAACCGGCCTCTCCAAGACAGTTTCAATATCGACAACAATAGGATCAATGTTTCTCCTTAAAACTGAATTAAAAGCAACATCGATTGTTGCTTTAATCACTTCATAAATAAGAACTACGAAATAAGCAATTCCATAGCCAATTCTAGTCAAAAACATTAAACAAGCTCCATTTCATTATTATGATTAAAAGTCAAAAAAATTGACTTAAATAACATTAATATTTATCATGATTATTTATTATAAATGTATGCTTTTTTAAAAAAACAGATTGAAATCTGTATTAAGTATATCAATAGTTATAAAAAAAATAGATAAACGAATATAATCTTTTTAAAGAAAATATACTCCTACCTAAAATTTAAAACAACAAATAATTGAACAACAATATTTCACAGCAATAATTATATAATATTAAAAATAAATTTAGTCATGCCTAAATAATGGTGTGAATATGGAATTGGTAGAAAAACTGGAACCTATAATAATATTTTCAGCAGTGATTATAGGATTAATATTTTCCAACATACAAATTATTGCAGACAACACAAGTAGCCTAATCAACATATTTTTATGCTTAATGCTTTTCGGATTGTTTTTGGAAGTACCATTGTCCGAATTGAAAAACAGTTTCAAAAATGTTAAGTTTACATCAACCAGCCTGATAATCAATTTCATATGGACTCCTCTATTTGGATATTTCCTCGGATCACTGTTTTTGAAAGGAAACAGTGACATATTAATCGGATTTTTCATGCTCATATTAACACCATGCACAGACTGGTACTTGGTATTTACAAAAATGGCTAAAGGAGACCTGCCGTTAAGCCTGTCAATACTGCCAATTAATCTGGTGCTTCAGATTGTTTTGCTTCCAGTATATCTGATATTATTTTTTTCAAGCGGAAATTCCATGGATTATACGCAACTTATGTATTCACTCATTATAGTTATTGTAATTCCATTCACAGCGGCACAGATTATTAAATTCATATTAAACAATGAATTAAACGAAAAGGCAGCAAATTTATTCAGTTCACTTCAAATCTGGTTTTTGTCACTTGCTGTGTTTTGCATATTTGCATCACAGGGAGAACTGCTATTTGAAAATCTGGATTCAGTATTGACAATATTTGTTCCACTGATACTGTTTTTCATTGCAAATGCAATAATCGACTTGCTTGTATCTGAAAAAATTAACTTTAGCTATTCGGAATACGCAAGCTTGACAATGACAACGTTGGCTCGAAATTCACCATTGGCACTAGCAATTGCAATTAACTCATTTCCAGGACATGAACTGATATCAATTGCATTGGTCATAGGTCCTTTAATTGAACTGCCAGTACTTTATATTGTGTCAAAATTCTGCCTATGGATTAAGGATTCAGGACTGTTTTTTGTTTGTAAATTCTAAAACATTGAAATATACTGTTCAAATAATTTAAACAAAATAGGCAAGCGATACATAATTGCAAAAATAACCAATATAAAAATTGAAATCAAACCAAAACGTTTATAAACCTTTTTCGAAGATAATGGAGCGAAAATCTTAATTCCTGCAGGTGTGAAAGAATCCAAGACAATGTGAGAAAATACTCCCAAAAATAATGCCAGCACTATTTCAATATAATTAAAATTAACATCTTTTATAAAAAATAAACTTAAAAAGAACACCGGCAAAAATACGAGCAACAACTTTTTATTTAAAAATAAAAAACTCAAAAGAGCTATCAAAACAGCAATAATCAGATAAGAATTATCCAAAATAGTAAATCCCAATACCAATTCATAACTCCAGATTATTATCAGCGAAACAGCAGAAGTCAACACCAAAGCCCCAAATATTGAATGTGTAAAACTTCTGTGTTCCGAAAAATAGAATGTTATCCCCAAGAATACAATAATCAATCCTACGAAATAAGGTAATTTAAGGATATAAAGTGAAATGAACACTATCAATCCTAAAATAATCAACTTATAGACATTATCTTTTTTAAACTTATGATCAAAATCAGGAATATTTGCACCGATAAATGTTAAAGCAATTAACAGAGGATTGTGAAAAAACATCAATGCGAGCAAAAGTGCAAATACGGAATGTCCTTTATAAGAAGATATTGAAATCACCTTAATTAATACTTAATAAATAATATTAAAAATAAGTAATCCGAGAGCATGTGAAAAGTAATCGAAAGCACAACATACAATAATTTATCAAAAATAATGAAATTTTCAAAAATCTTAAAATTTTAGAATAATATAATAATATGGAATGTAATAAATATATTATATAACCAAATAGGTTATACAAAATTTTTAAAACTAAAAGGTGAAATAATGAGAAAAGGTTTAATCGCATTAATTGCATTAATTGCAATTTGCATTACAATTGGTGCTGCAAGCGCAGCAGACTGGAGCTTCAATATTGGAAGTGACACCAACTCAGATGGCGGATCAGTACAAATTAACAACAACGAATTAAAAATACAAGATGAAAAATTTACCATCCCTGACGGATACAAAGAAAATGAAACTGCTAGACTTGTGGGAAACCAAACTACCGATGGTTCAGGTGCAAAAATATCCGCTTGTGAACTAGATAATGGAAATAAGACTATCATCGTTAAAGTTCTTTATGCTGATGGCGGAATAGAAAATGCAACAGGACCAGAAGGTTCAGAAAATGCTACTGTTTCAGGACATTCAGGATACTTAAAAAATGATGAACTCGGTACATTATTCGGATTCATGAAAGACGGAAAATTAATTGAAATTAGAGCACCTAGCCAAGCAGAAATTGAATCAGTGCTAAAATAAATTCATTTGATTTGAACTCCCATTTCAAGGGAGTTAAATCAACCTTTTTTTAAAAATACCCAACTTTAAATCCCAAAGTATGATAAAAAACTTTTCATCTGAAGATAAGACCTCTCAACACTACCTTCACCGACACTGGCAAAAGGAGACAGAACCTCACCCGTTATGGCAGGAATGCCCCTTAAATTACATACATCTTCAACAGCCCCCATATAAGATTCTCCCGCCGAATCAAGTGCAATGATTCTACTGTCAATATCCCTTGCAATATAATTTGCAATCAAAAAGCTTTCTGCTGTTGGAGACTTTGTTGAAAATATTGATTCGAACCCAGGATTTGAATTGAAAGCAGTAGAGTGAAAATCCCCTACAAAACTAATTCCCAGCTCTTCAATTTTTTGAATTATAAGATTGCTTAGTGAATTTTTAACGTGAGATGCCCTATTTAAATCCAAAGTATTAAATAATCTTTTATTTTCCATTGTCGCTTTTGGAGCAGCAAAAGGAATGAAAAAAACAGTACCATTTATTTTTTTATCAACCAATTCATTTAAAAGTCGAATGTTTGCAATTTGTGAAGGCAATTCATTTCCATGTATCCCTGATAGAATCAAAAGCTTATTTTCACCACGCCCCAACTTAAATATAGGTGTTCCAAAAACAGATTTTTCTAAAATAAATTTATTTAACTCATTTAATTCAATTTGATTGAACACATGTGTATTTCTTGAAATATAGCCCCCAGATAAATTTGAAATATAGCTCATTTCCAAATTATCTACACATTCCACTTTTTCAAAATCCATAATAATATTATACATAAACGCTCTTATTTATAAATTAGGGATTAAAGTGAAAAAGTATATTAAAAAATTAATAAGGCTCATAAATTATGAACGGGATGCAGAAATTGACCTGATGACACATGAAATCAGTTCAATGTCAGGACAAAAAAGGGAAGAACTGGGAAGAGCCATCAACAAGGTTAAAGGAAAACGCATGGGCAAAGAATTAGGTCTGGAAATTGTTCAGTTTGGAAGGTCAGACATAATAGATACCGAAATCAGCGTTGGAGACATGGTGCTGATTAGTACAGATAACCCGTTAAGAAGTGATTTGACTGGAACAGTTACTGAAAAAGGAGCTCGATTCATCAAAGTTGCCTTTGATAAAAGAATTCCGAAATGGGCGCTGAAAAAGAAGGTGAGAATAGATCTATATGCAAATGACATCACATTCAGAAGAATGGAAGACAACCTAAATCATTTAAGTTTAAAGGGAAAAAACGCATTGGAGTACATGCTAAGTGACAGAAACCCTAAAAAAGATAGAAAAACCCCTTATATTGATTATATTGATAAAAACTTAAATCATTCACAGAAAATAGCAATAGAACATGGTTTATCATGTGAAAATTTCTTTTTAATCCATGGCCCCTTCGGAACAGGGAAAACCAGAACATTAGTTGAGCTGATATCTCAGGAAACCCGGCAGAATCATAAGGTGCTTGCAACCGCTGAAAGTAATGCTGCAATAGACAACATCCTAGAGCGTCTGATGGCAAATAAAAAATTGAATCTGACCAGGTTAGGCCATCCGCAAAGGGTTTCGAAAAACAATATCACATATTCTTTAGCATATAAGGTTGAAAAGCATAAGTTGAATAAGAAAATCAAAAAAATTTACAAAAAAATTGAAAGATTAATCGAAAAAAGAAAGTCCTATACCAAACCGACACCGCAATTCAGACGTGGCTTTGGAGATTATGACATCTTATATAATGCATCAAAAGGAAAAGGTGGAAGGGGAATAAGCGCTGAGAAAATGCAGTCCATGGCACAATGGATTGAATATAATCAGGAAATTGATGAACTGCATGCAGACATCAAAAGAATTGAAAATAAAATGATTCGAAATATCGTTGAAGAAAGTGATGTCATCCTCGCAACAAACTCTTCAGCTGCACTTGAATCCATTGCAAAAACCAAATTTGATGTTGCAATTATTGATGAAGCTTCACAGGCAACCATACCAAGCGTTCTAATCCCAATTGCAAAGGCGCATAGATTTATACTTGCAGGAGACCACAAGCAACTCCCCCCAACTATTATAAGTACAAAAGCGGGAGAACTTGAAAATACATTATTTGAAGCTTTAATTAGAAAGTATCCCCATAAATCACAATTATTAAATGTTCAGTATAGAATGAATAAACTTTTAATGAAGTTTCCGAACTCCGAGTTTTACAACAACAGTTTGAAGAGTGATACAAGCGTGGATTCAATCAATATAAAAGATATCATTGGTTCCAATTATAATGAAGAGGCACTTCTTTTTATGGACACTTCACAAATTGAAAAAAATCATGAAAATCACCTGAAGGACTCCAAATCTATAATAAACAAGGTAGAAGCTGAAATTGCAGTTAATGTAGCTCAGGATTACATGACTGCAGGAGTTGATGAAGAAGATATCGGAATCATTAGCCCTTATGCAGATCAGGTAAAGATTATCCAGGAAAATACACCTGTTGAAGTGAAAACCGTTGACGGATTCCAGGGACGGGAAAAAGAAATCATCATCATTTCAACAGTAAGAAGCAATGAACACGGAAACATCGGATTTTTAAATGATTTAAGACGTTTGAACGTTGCAATTACAAGAGCGAAAAGAAAATTAATAATAATTGGAAATAAGGATACCTTAAAAAACAATCCAACATACTCCCGACTGATTGAATTTGTCGAGAGTGAAAATTTACTGATTAAAGTTTAGGTATGCCTAAACTTTATATACTATGAAGTATAATCTAATATTAGCGAGTAAGATATGAACTCGAAACTCTTAATTGAGGTTTTGATTTTTCAAAATGTCCATATAACTTTCAACCTCAATTATGCCCTCAATTAAGAGTTTTCTTCTGTCAAAACTATTTAAAAACCTATTACCAATAGAATAATGAAATAACTAATTTTAAATTAAATATAAAAAGATTAAAAAATGATAGGTAATCATTCATTTAAATTTTTTCAATTTTTTTATTAATTTTAAATACTATTAACACTATAAGTATATAATGATTATTCATTTTTATTGAAATTAATATGGTGATTTTATGACTGATAAAGTACTTTTAGCATTCAGTGGAGGATTAGATACCTCCGTTTGTGTTAAATTATTAGAAGAAAAATACAATGTAGAAGTTATTACCGCATGTGTAGACGTAGGTCAAGGCGAAGAAGAAATGGAAAAAGCAAAAGAAAGTGCAGCTAAAATTGGAGGATTAAAACACTACAATATAGATGCTAAAGAAGAATTCGCCAACGATTACATTGCACGTGGAATCAAAGCAAATGCAGAATACGAAGGATATCCATTAAGTACTGCTTTTGCAAGACCATTAATTGCCCAAAAACTTGTAGAAGTAGCTGAAAAAGAAGGAGCAACTGCAATTGCACATGGTTGTACCGGAAAAGGAAACGACCAATTCAGATTCGAAGCAATAATTCTTGCAATGTCCGATTTGGACATCATTGCACCAATAAGAGAAATGAATCTAACAAGAACTGAAGAAAAGGCATATGCAGAATCCAAAGGAATCGAATTAAGCTACGATAAGATTTACAGTATTGATGAAAACCTCTGGGGAAGAGCAATCGAAGGGGACGTCCTAGAAGACCCTGCAAACGAACCTCCTGAAGACATCTACGAATGGACTGCTTCATGGGAAGATGCCAAAGACGAACCGGAAAAAGTATCTATCGAATTTGAAGAAGGTGTTCCTGTAGCCATCAACGGTGAAATGATGCCTTTACTCGACATTATCAAAAAATCAAATGAAATTGCAGGAGCTCACGGAATCGGTAGAGTAGACATCATTGAAAACAGAATGATTGGTATTAAAAGTAGAGAAATATACGAAACCCCTGGTGCAAAATTATTAATTGCTGCTCACCAAGCATTGGAAGAATTAGTTTTCACAACTTCCGAGTTAAGATTTGCCGAATATGTATCCGGACTCTATGCTGAACTTGTCTACAGGGCACTCTGGCAAGAACCTCTAAGAGACGACCTTGACCAAGCCATCGACAAGATGCAAGAAAGAGTAAGTGGAGAAGTTGTAATGAAACTGTTCAAAGGTTCCATCCAACCGATTTCCAGAAAATCTCCATTCAGCATACACAGCATAGAACAAATTACCTTTGAAGACAAGGAAACCGATCAAAAAGATGTCGAAGGTATGATTAGATACCACGGCCTTCAAGCAGCAAATTATCAAAAATTAAACAGATAGCTTTAATAGCTATCATTTTACTTCTTTTTGTAATCCTTTCTAAAAAATTGAAAAAAAGAATTAGAAAGGAAGACTTATATATCTAGCATTTAGAGTATACGAATTTGTATTCCAATTCTTTATTTTTCCAAAAGAGTTAATATTATTAGTTGCATCTGCACAAACCCAAGTGTTACCAATTAAAACTTGAGCCCATACATGTCCTACTGTATCCCCATCTTTAAAGTGGCAGACCCCATGAACATATCTTGATTCTAAATTAGCTGTTCTAAACATAGAAACTAACAAATGTGAAAGGTCAACACAGTTTCCTTTTTTAGCTGCTAATGTGCCTAAAGCACCATATTTGGTATCATAATAACCACTATAATCTAATTTTTCAAGTACATAATTAAATATGGCTTTAGCTTTATCCAAATCACTGGTTAAACCATGTGTTAATGAATTTACTAATGATTTTATCCTTGAATTTCCAACCGGACAATGATAAGATGATTCAAGGTATGGGCTTAAATATCGAATAGTATTTTTCTCATTTACTCCGCTAATAAGTTTTGTGAGTTTAACATTAATGGATTTTGAAGTGGAACTTTTAAGATAGTAATTATTTCCCCCAAATTTAACTGAAACCTTATACTTTCCAATTGTAACATCAGTTTTAAATTTAGCATAACCTTTTGAAGATGTGGTTGCTGCATATGTTTCAGAATCTATAGTTAATTTGATTTTTTGACCAGAAATAGCTTTACCCTTCAAATCAGTCAATAAAACTTTAAAAGTTTGTAAATTATCCTTATAGGAACTTCCACTTTTCCAAGTAAGTTTAGATTGGTTTCTTTTAATAACATTTATTACAGAAGAGCCTGAAGTTTCAATTAATTTAGAATCGCCCTTTGTTTTATAATTAATAGTGTATTTGCCAATTTTTAGGTTAATAGGCATTGACACGATTCCATTAATATCAGTGCTTTTCCTGTAAGTTTTAGAACCGATTTGGATTATAACTGATTTTTTAGCTATCGGAACATTACCTGCAGTACATGCTAACTTAAATAAAGTGCCTGCACCATAACCGAAAGTCTTTGTGCTTTTAACATTCAATGCTGTATTGCCAGTACTTAATTTAGCAACAAAATTTTTAGCCTTTGATGCTTTGAAATATTTTGCTCCATCATATCTGTATTCAACCATATAAAGACCATTTTTAAGAGATGGCAATTTAATGGATACAATGCCTTGATTATTGGTTTTTTTAGAAAATGTCTTTCCATTAATTTTAATATTAATAATCTTTCCTGAAATTAGATAATCGTCCAAACTAGTCACTAATTTGACTTTAATAACATTACTATCCTTTGGAAGGAGTTTGTAATAATTAGTAATTAATTTGGTGGATGCTATATTATAGACTTTAATCTTATATTCTTTTGAATATCCATCCTTATTGTAACAGATGATTTTATAGGTTCCCTTATTAAGTTTTTTCAATGCCAAACTTGCCTGACCTTTAGAATTAGTTTTAACCTTATATGTTTTACCATCAATTTTGAATTTTATAACTTGATTAGATAATGCCTTTCCATTGCTCTTTAAAAATTTTGCTTTGAATTTTCTATTGTCTCCGGCAATTTTTTTAATGTTTTTAGAACTAATAGTTGATAAAATCTTAAAAGTGGTAGTCAAATTATATCCTGTAATCAGATCAGTTGAAACAACCTTATAAGTTCCTGGTTTTAAGTTAATAGGCATACTTGCAACACCTTTACCATTAGTTTTTCTGGTGTATGATTTTCCATTGACCGTTATGACAACCTCAGCATTTGATAAAGCATTACCTTGACTGTCAAAAAATGTTGCACAATAGGGTGTATCGCCCTTATAATATTTTGATATGTTTTTTGCTTTAATTGTAGGTAACACATTAAATTTAGTGGTCAAATTGCAAGATTCATATGAGTCATCACCTGAAAAATATGCATCAGCAGTATATTTTCCAGGTTTTAATTTTAAATTGACACTAGCTATGCCGTCATTATCTGTTTTAACAGTATAATTAACTTTGTTTATGACAAAATTAATGCTTTTATTTGATAAAGACTCATTTGTATTAGAATCTTTTAGTGTTATACAACAAGGTGCGGTGTAATATATGCTGGTTGACGCTTCTGTAAATTCCGTTTGATTTTTAAAGGATTCTTCAAAAATAGCACCACTATGATTGGCTGAAAACGTATTTAAATCATTTTCATGAATTTTATTTTCAATATTAGATTCACTAGAACTTGATGTAATATCAGACATGTTTAAATCGTTTGCATAAATTGCATTAATTGAAAATATAAAGAATAATGTTAAAAATATGAAAATTGAGATTTTCTTATTCAATTAGTTTAACCTCCCATGGATGATTATTTAAGTATCTATTTTAGTTGTTAATATACCTTTTTTTAAAGACATTCCTTCATACAAAAGAATAATATGCATCAACAATATACACAATATCATGTCTAAAATCAAACAATTGCAAGAAATTATTGACTTATCGGAAAATATAGTGTTTTTTGGAGGGGCCGGCGTTTCTACAGAAAGCGGAATACCTGATTTCAGGTCAGAAAGCGGCATTTTTAAAAGCCTTGAAAAATATGGAGACACACCAGAAAATTTAGTTTCACATACCTATTATATGGATCATACAGAGGAATTCTTTAATTATTATAAGGACAATCTCATCTTCAAAGATGCAAATCCGAATCCTGCACATTTAAAACTATCAGAATTGGAGAAAATAGGCAAATTAAAGGCAGTCATTACCCAAAACATTGATGGGCTTCATCAAAAAGCAGGAAGCAAAAATGTTTTAGAACTTCACGGAAGCATTCACAGAAACTATTGTCAAATCTGCAATAAGGAATATGGATTAAACCACATTTTGGAAAGTGAAGGAATTCCAAGATGCGAATGTGGTGGAATTGTTAAACCAGATGTCGTATTATATGAAGAACCCTTAAACAATGCGGTTTTAAGTTTTGCAATCGATTACATACAAAATGCAGAAACATTAATCATTGGCGGAACATCACTTGTCGTATACCCCGCAGCAGGATTGATTAATTATTTTAATGGAAAAAATTTAGTTTTGATTAATAAAAGCGAAACACCATACGATAACCTTGCAACATTAGTTATCAACGATGCGATTGGTGAGACTTTTTCCCAAATCAAAATCTAAAGGCTCGGGAATTAATTCAATACCGCTTAACTGATTATCACACCTATAAACAAGAATTTCAACACCTTCAGCATATGCTTCGTTTAATGTCTGACTAAATATAGGATCATTTTCCCAGTTCGGTCTGAAAAATTCACCTGCAGGATGTTGAATCAAAAAAAACACACAACAGCGATTTCCTTCTTTTTTAAGTTTAATTAATTCCCTAAGGTGTTTTGCACCCCTTTCAGTTGGAGCGTCCGGAAATCTCGCTTCACCATCAATTATTAGAGTAACCCCTTTCACCTCTACAAAGCAGGAATCACCATTTGAATTTTCCAAGTATATATCTATCCTTGAATTGTCTACACTTTTTTCTCTTTGATGATGATTATAACCTAAAAGTTCCTTTATTTTACCTTCAACAACAGCATCATACACAATACTGTTAGCTTGCTGTGAGTAAAGTGATACCAACACACCCTTATTTTCTACAAAATGAAGTGAGAATTTTGTTTTTCTGTTTGGATTATCAGACGGCTTAAGCCAAACAATAGCATTTTTAACTAGAAGTTCCTTACATCTGCCAGTATTTGGGACATGAGCAATTTCCAAATTGCCATCAACCTCAACTTCTGCTATGAATCTATTTGGCCTTGCTTTAAAAATTCCCTTAACATAATCCATTTTTTATCACACTGCCTATGTATGAAACCAAATCAGTAGCTGAAAATCCATTACCTTTAATATTATACGCTTCATCACCTGCAAGACCATTGATAAATGTTGCCAAACTGGCTGAGTCAAAAGAAGATAATCCCTGAGATAACAAACTGGCAGAAATGCCAGCCAAAGCATCACCAGTTCCACCAACAGTCATTCCAGCATTACCACTTTTATTGATTTTAAACTTGTTGCCAGACAATATCAAGTCATATTTTCCCTTAACAACAACAGTTCCTTTAATTTGCCGGATAATCTTTTGGAATTCGGCAATATTCCCATCAACTTTAGAAAAGTCATATGAATCCATATCCAATTTTAAATCATTTCCAACTTTAAAAAATGATTTGAACTCAAAAATATGAGGTGTTAAAATTATATCTTCACGATTTTTAATTAATGACAATTCAACCTGTTTTAACGCATCAGCATCTAAAACAATCGGCTTTTTAATTTTTGTAACCAAAATATTGAATAACTTTGAAGTATCCTCATCAATACCTGCACCTGGACCAATTAAAATCGAATCTACATTATCAACAAGAGATAAAATCTCATCAGAGTGTTTTAAAGATAATTTATCACCTTCCAATGATTTCACAATCAAATCTGGAGAGGTTGATTTAATGGCTTCAGCAGCATTTTGAGGGGAAGCAACATAAACCAAATCGGCTCCAGCCCCAATTGCAGCCATTCCTGCAATAGCCGGAGCACCGGAATAATCTTTACTCCCACCAATTACAAGCAAACGACCATTATTACCTTTATGAGATGATGAATCACGATTTTTTAGCCTTAAAAAATCACCATAATTAACGAAATATTCTGCTTCGAACGGAATTCCAATATCTGCAGTTACAAGACCTCCAACAAGTTCTTCCTTGGCATCCCTCACACCAGTTTTAATTTTATGAAAACTTATCGTATAATCCGGAACCACTGCCAAATCATTTATTTCACCAGTTAAAGGGTCCATTCCAGAAGGCACATCAACACTTATTGTAATTCCATTGGATTCATTAATAATCTCAATTGCCCTTTTTATATTTGTTTGCAATTTTCCGTGGATTCCAGTTCCTAAAAGTCCATCCACAATAACGAATTCTGAATCCTTGCTTTGAGCTACTTCGCATGAATTGATATCTTCAAGAGTTTTTAAATTATAAATGTTTAAACGTGACAAGCGAGGTTTCATATTTTCTAAAATTTCCAGATTAGTTTTTGCATCACCAGAACGAATATTTTCTTTCAGCATATAAATATCAACATCATACCCTCTGTTTAATAAGTAACGTGCTGCAACAAATCCATCACCACCATTTCCACCAGAACCTGTGAAAATAACAACTTTTACAGGCTTGGCAAAAGTATAAACTGCAATTTTACCAACCTCTTCAGCAAGAGATTTTCCCGCAGATTCCATCAAGCATAACCTTGATAATCCCAAATATTCACAATTATAGTCTGTAACCATCATATCAATCGGATGCAAATAATCACCTTAAATTAAATATAAGTATCGGATATAAATATAATTATCTTAAATATAAGGAAAAAGCATATGAGAAAAATCACACGAAAAATTTTGACAAGATTGCCTACACGATATGTAGCTACAGGCGTTGCATTAATAGCACTATTATTCGCCTATGGAATTATCGGTTCATACATCATATTGGGTTTGGGTCCAATTGATTCCATCTATTATGCAGTCATTACAATGACAACTGTAGGATATGGAGATTACATACCTGATACAGGTATTGAAAAACTATTTGCAACAACATTGGCATTAGGTGGAGTAGTATTACTCGCATATGTATTTAACGTTATCTTAACAAATTTTCAGGAAAAAGTGGGGAAATATTCGAAGGGAGTTCGAAAAATGAATGCAATTGATAAAATGGATGAATACTACATCCTTTGCGGATATGGTAGAGTTGGAAAAGTAGTTCTTGAAGAACTTATACAAAGAAATCAGAATGTAATCCTAATTGAAAAAAACGAAGAGAATAGTGCCAATATTGAAGAAAGTAATTCTGTTGTAGTCATTAATGAAGATGCAACTGAAAATAATTTAATTGCAAAATTAGCTGGCGAAAAATGCCAAAGTGTAATTATCAGTATTGGAAATGATGTGACAAATTTATTTATTGTTTTAACAGTCAGAGAAACCAATCCTGATGCATGGATTGTATCAAGATGCAGTAAACTTGAAAATAAATCCCGACTTAAAAGAGCAGGAGCAAACAAAATTGTTTCACCAGAAATAGTTGGTGGAAAAGACCTATATTATCAATCAGCAAAACCACATAGTTTAAGGTTAACAGTCAGACACACATCAGATGAAATCTATGACGAATTTGAAGTCATAAGCAAACACAACTGCACTCTAGAAAACATTGATTACCACATTCCCGGAATTGAAACACCACTCAGACGCAGAATTATAACAAAAGACCTGCAAGACGGTAAAAATTTTAGAGATTACTTAAAAAGCCATCCTGATGCTAAAAAATCTTTAGATAACCTCTACACGATGGTCAATAACCTTCATTCACATGTTATTTCAGGTCCGGACAATACAGCATTAGAATTATTGATAAAAGACCTGGAAAAAAAAGAAGAAATTATTGGAAAAAATTTATCCGACAAAGAAATTGCCAAAATAACAAAAAAAGAATTAGAGAAATAATACCTATAATCTTTTACAGCAATTTTACTTACATTTTAGATATAATAGTCAAAGCTGATAGACTACTTATACTTAAAAAAAAGAACCAATAAGAATAGAACAATAACAAATTCAATTTGAAATCAAACATTATTGCCATCAATCAAAAGAATTAAAATAAAAAAAAAGAAAAGAGAGTTAATCTCTCTAGAATAAGTCTTGTAAGTGAATTTGGTAAGGACCTAAGTTTCCACCGTAGTTACCAGCACCGATTTCGATAACACCAGGAACTTGACAAGCAGCTTCAATACCTGCTTTCATAGCAGCTTTAACTGATTCTTCGTCTACACCATCAATAACGATTTCCATGTTTCCGAATACGTTTTCTGGTAATTCAGTATCTACTTGATCTTTTAAGGTTACACATTCTTTTTCGTTGGTAGATGCACTCATGAAAGAGTATTTGGAACCAGTTTTAGAACCAGAAGCAACCATACCTCCGGAGAAAGGAGTAATTACACCTGCAACTGCGTGAATAGCATCAACAGCAGCTTCAGCAGCAACGATTGAAGCCATTTGACTGTCAGCCATAATGAAGAAGTTTCCACCAGCTACTCCATCTTTCCATCCCATTTCATCTTCTACTAAGAATTCACCAGACATGATAGGAATAACGTGCATTTTTTTACCATTTACATCTTTTTCAGTTTCATATCCGTCACCGAAGAATTTGAGTTGTTTTCCTGTTGGGAAGGATTCTTCACTTTCAAGAGCGTTGAATGCTGCTGCAGTAGGAGCAGTTAAAACACATTGTCCGATTCTGTCCATAATTTGTCCGCCTAAAGATTTTTTAGACATGTGACAAATCATAATTGCATAACCAGGTCTTCCATCCGGAGATTCAGTTGGAGGAACATATTGGTCGATACCTGCTTCTGCAGGACATCCTATAACTGAAGTAGCAAATCCAGTAGCTTCAGTAGCTGCAATTTTAGCTAAATGTTTAGTAGCTGCAGTAATAATTAATCTAGATACTTTAATTCCGAAACCTTCAGCAAAGGTATCTTGTATATTTACGCCATTAATTTCCATTTTTTCACCATTAAGTTCGTTGAAAATTAGATTAAAAAAAAATAATTTTAAAAAAAAATTATAAATTAAACTAATTTCCTACAACATTTAAAGATATATTTTATTATTAAAATAAAGTTTTCTATTTGAAAATTACATTCCAATTAAACAAAAAAAGTGTGAAAATATATGAATTATTTATCAATCTCGTCCGTTTCATCATTTATTGATTCTTCAATTTCACCAGATGATGATGCTGACACCTTATCTAATACAGATGAACCATAATAAGGCAATATTACCAAACCGATAATTGTAGCCATCCAAAAGGAAATTAACCTTTCAACAACAGTTGCTGCAGCACTTACTGAAGATGAAATACCTGCAGCAGAGTAAAAAATAATCATCACCCCATCAATAGCTCCCAAACCACCTGGAAGAAGTGGAATCATACCTACCAATGATGCGACAATGAATACTTCACCAATAGTAATAAGACTTACATTGGCTCCAAATGACATGAATACCAAATAAACCCGAATAATTTCAAAAATCCAAATTACAAAAGACAATGGGACAGTATAATACATGACCTTTCTATTTGAAATCAATAATTTCATTGTGTCTTGGAATCCTAAAATTGCATCATGTATCTTTTGCTCCAATTCTTCAGAATTTTTCTTATAAAATCTTCTAACAATACCTATAATCCATCCATCAACTCTTTGACCAAAACCAGGATTAATACACATGTAAATGATGATTATCAAAACAATAACAATCGCAATAACTGCCAAAACCATTACAACAAGCAACCATGTATCAAAATTAAAATACAATGCCATTGCGGCAATTGTAATGGCTGCCAATACAACAAATGGAAATGTATCCAACGCCCTATCGGCCACAACAGTTGCAAATGTCTCTTCAAACTGATAGTCCTTACGTTTAGCAAGAACATATGCCCTTACAGGCTCTCCACCACCACGTCCAGACGGAGTAATGTTATTTACTGCAAGACCAACAAGCACCATCGGAAGCAATTCTTTAATTGAAACATCCTTATCAGTGAGCTTATTAAGAATTTGCCAACGCAAAGTATATAGAAAATAAGTAAAAACCTGAGTTAGAATAGCTAACGCTATGATAAGTGGATTTGCCATTTTTAAAGCATCTATAACTTGGTCAATACCAACAAACCACAACATTACGAGTAAAATAGCTACACTAAATATCAATAAAAATATAGTTTTGCGGTCCATAAATTTTACCTACTTATTATTATAATTATAATTTTTTCTTACTTATAAATTTATATAGATATTTATTCAAAGTAATACAATAATGAGGTATATAACTAAAAGTGATTTGTTAATTGTTGCAAGGGATTCAGGGTATCTTATGATAGGAATCGGAATAATGTGCCTTGTTCCGTTAATATTCGATTTAATATACTTTGAATTTGATGTCATTAGCTTTGTAATACCTGCAGCGATTTCTATTGCTTTAGGAGTTGCTTTTAAAAAATATTTTAAAAATTCTACACCTAAAAAAATGCGGCTCAAACATGGAATGATGATTTCATCCTTTGCATGGTTGTGGGCAAGTATTATTGGAGGAATTGTCTTTACATTATCTACAAACATACCGATTGTTGATGGTGTTTTTGAAAGCATGTCCGCATTAACCGGTACCGGAATAACCATGTTTGAAGATGTCGAAATATTACCTCATAGTATCTTATTTTTTAGAGCTCTCGAACAATGGATTGGAGGTTTGGGAGTTGTTGTTATGGTGATTGGTGTTTTAACAAAACCAGGATCCGTTTCATCAAAACTTTACCAATCAGAAGCTCGTGATGAAAGGATTAAACCAAGTATTAAAACCACACTGCAAAAAACATTGGAAATCTATGCAATTTATACCGTTTTTGGAGTGATATTATACGTTTTAGCCGGAATGCCTCTTTTTGATTCAATCTGCAATTCATTCCATATAATTTCAACCGGCGGAATGAGCATAAAAAATGCCAATATGGGCTACTATCAAAATGATGTAATATACCTTATTTCAATTGTTTTAATGATTTTAGGAGCTACCAGCTTTTTAGTGCATTATAAGGTTATTAAAACAAGAGGAAAATCATTAATTCATGACTTGCAATTCAAAGTAATAATTGGAGTAATAGCATTTGTTACTGTAATACTTTACTTTATCTCAAACATCGTGCCAATAGATTTGTTATTTACAGTTGTTTCAGCAATTACAACCACAGGAGCAAGTGTTGCAATGCCTACTGAAATGGCAGGTTGGCCACCGTTTGTCATAATCTGTTTAATGTGTTTGATGCTGACTGGGGGATCAAACGGATCCACTGTAGGTGCAATAAAACTTGTGAGAATGATTACATTTTTCAAGGGAATATACAGGCACATCAGAGAAATTTTATCCCCTGAAGGTCGTGTTGTTGCGGTTAAATTAAATGGTCACAAAATTCCTGAAAAGGCAATATCACAAGCGGGAAATTACATTACTTTATACCTGATGTTTATAATGTTTACATGGGCTTTGTTCTGTCTATATGGCTATGATCCATTTAAAAGCTTATTTGCAGCAATGTCCCTTCAAGGTAACAACGGTTTGGACCTTGGAATAGTCAACCACACATTAAATCCAATAATAAAAATTGTGAGCATGTTCGACATGTGGACCGGAAGGTTGGAAATATATCCAGTATTAATTACATTAAGAGCATTTTTTGAAATTTTCAAAAGATAATATTTATAATGTCCTAAAATAAATATTGATTATCAAAATATAATTGAGGCGATTTTAATGTATGTAATCATTATGGGCGGAGGTCGTGTTGGACTTGCACTTGCAAATTTATTAATTGAAGATGGATATGACATTACATTAATTGAAAGTGACGAGTCATTATGTAGCGAAGTTGCAGCAGAGCTTGATGCATTGGTTATTTGTGGAAATGGAACCAGCTCCAAGTTGCTTGAAGAAAGTAATATTGAGGATGCGGATTTCTTTATTGCTACAACCGGAAATGATGAAGCAAACTTACTTTCATGTATTCTCGTTAGAAAATATGACGTTCCAAATATCATTGCACGTGTAAGTAATCCAGATCACGAAGAAGCATTTAAGGAAGTTGGAATAGACCAAGTAATCAGTCCAGAGATTACCGCAGCAGGATATCTTCAAAAAATCGTTACAAGACCAAATGTTGCAGAATTAATCTCACTTGGGGAAGGAGATGCTGAAATCCTTGATATGACCATAACTAACGATAAAATAATAGGAAAACGTTTTAAAGACATTTCCCCAACAAAAGAATACATTATTATTGCCACGTATCAAAACGGAAAATTAGTTATTCCACAGCCGGATAATACCATTAGCCGTGGAGAGAAAGTTTCCGTTCTTGTCAAAAGAGGAAACTTTAAAAAAGTTTCTAAAAAATTAGAGAATTAGAGAATAAGACATTTTAATATGTTCTTTTCCATTATTTTCTACAATAGGACCATGGCCAGGATAGATATTTTTAATATCTAACCTTGTCAATTTTTCAACACTATTTTTCATATCATCATAGTTCCCGCCAATATCCATTCTACCGACTCCACCACCAGCAAAGATAGTGTCACCAGAGATTAAGTTTTCACCATCCCATAAACAGATTCCGCCTGCAGTGTGACCTGGAGTATGTATGACTGTAAAATTTGCAATTTCATCACCGTCTTCAAGCTCAATATCCACTTTCGAATTGCCCTCATGAGAAAAAGCAGACATTGATGTGCCTAAAGAATCTTCATTTTTCATTGAAATTGCATCCGCTTTATGAACAGCAATTTTAGCATTTGGAAACAGATAATTTCCACCAATATGGTCAAAGTGACAGTGAGTATTGATAATTAATTCAATATTCTCAGGTTCAACACCATTTTCACGAAGTTTAGAGAATAAATAATCTTTATTATCTCCCGCACCAGTATCCACTAAAGTATTGCCATTAATCAAATAACAATTAGAATCGTAATTAAAACCTAAAATAAAAATAATATCATTAGAACTCATGAAGAATAATATTGACAATAAAGTAATTAAAATTTTTGAAAAAAAGTTTTGTAGAAAATGGGGTCACAGGGATTTGAACCCCGATCCTGGGATTTCTCTTGCCTCAGTACTCCAATTGATCATCACAACGGATACTGTTCAGTTACGCGTATATTTCTTCAAAGACAACTGGAGTCCCAGATGATGCCAGGTTACACCATAACCCCACATATAACATACAATAATAGGTATATTTTAATTATATATAAACATTACCATTTAACTAAAATTTCATTTGTTTAACAATTCCAGCTATTTCATCAATTTCAAAGCCTTTTTCAAGAGCATAATCTTTTTCTACTTTATAATTTCCATTACGAGTACGGGGAGTATTTTTAGGTTCTAAAAACAACCATTTAGTGTATTTAAATCTAACTCCAATATAAGCCTTCGCACCAAATATTTTTGAAAATTCACAAAGTGCTTCAATTTGAGGAGCATCGATATAAACTTTATCTTTAGTAGTCGTTTTAACCTCAATTGCCAAATATAATTTTCCATTTCCAGCTACAACATCAGGTAATGGATTTTTAGTTGCACCTCCAGATGCTGGAGCCCTCATAGCTGCAAAATTCCTTTCCCAAAGTTTATGTACCAAATCCCTTTCTTCGGCTGAACCTTTTTTAGCCATATTAACACCTTATACTCAATAATTTGTAAAAACAACATATATAAACTAAATGAGAGAGCATCTGAAAAGTAATGAAAAAATCTTAAAAAAAAAGTTTTTATAAAATGGGGCCGGAGCCGAGATTCGAACCCGAGTCCCGGGATCCACAGTCCCGGAGGATGACCACCTACCCTACCCCGGCATGAGTACAAATAAAAAAATATGTTAAAGTGCGGGAGCAGGGATTTGAACCCTGGTAGACCTGCGTCAACAGGTCCTAAGCCTGTCCCCTTTGGCCTCTCGGGCACCCCCGCTTATAAAAAAGAAAGGATACTATAGAAACCATTAAAAATCTTAACAAATTTTTTAATGCTCCGGCCGGGATTCGAACCCGAGTCTTCGGCTCGAAAGGCCGAAATGATTGGCCGGACTACACCACCGGAGCATACATATAAATAAAGTTTTAGTAACATGGGCCCAATGGGGTTCGAACCCATGGCCTTCCGGTTATGAGCCGGACGCTCTACCTGGCTAAGCTATGGGCCCTCAAAGCGCCATCGACAGGGCTCGAACCTGTGACCAATCGGTTAACAGCCGAACGCTCTACCTACTGAGCTACGATGGCATATAATAACCCATCTACTCAACCAAATAAAACCCATGTTTAAAAATCAAAAGACTTTAAACAGTAATAATAACTATGCATAGCATAGTATATAAAGCTTTTGGTTTTTTCCACTTTATTGGAAAAAACAAAATAATTTTACAATAATAGATTATATGAACTAATATATAAACTTTAAGAATCAATATAAAAACATGGATTCTAACATATTTGATATGCTTAAACAAGCTAATGAAACAACTTTAAAACATCATGGAAACTTAATTACACTTGAAAGAGCTGTTTTCTTATCCTGGTGGTGTGATAAGGGAGATTGTGCTTTTTGTTATATGTCAACACAAAAAAACAAAATTAAAGATCCCAAAAAAGCCAGACGAAACATAAGCAATATTTATGCAGAAGCAGAAATGTGCAAACGTCTTGACTGGAATATTGAATTTTTATCAGGAGGATATGAATCATTCACCACACAGGAGATAAAAGAAATTGCAACAACAATAAAAGACATTACCGGCGAAGGAGTTTGGTTAAATACTGGAATAACAGATGAATTAAATGAATACAGCTCAGAAATTAAAGGAATAACCGGAGCTGTTGAAGTAGCGAATCCCCAAATCCATGAAAAAGTTTGTCCTTCTAAAAAATTAGATGATATAAGCAATATGCTAGATATAGCCGGAGATTTAGGATTTAAAAAAGCAATAACAATAATATTAGGACTTGGTGAAACATTAGATGATGTCCAATATGTTATTGATTATATCAAAAATCATAAAATTGACAGAGTAATATTCTACTCCCTAAATCCACATAAAGAAACTGTTTATGCAAACTCATCCCAACCTGCATCCATTTATTATGCCCAAGTCGTAGCCCAGGTCAGACTTGCATTTCCAGATATTGAAATAATATGTGGAACATGGATCGATAACCTTGCAAATATTGGAATATTAATATTAAGCGGAGCCAATGGAATAACTAAATTCCCATTATTTAAAATGTTTGGGACAAAATATGGTAAAAGAGTCGAAGAAGAAGTTAAATGGGCAGGACGTGAACTGAAAGGAACTTTTACAGATAAAAGTAAGTTAGGTGAGAAAAAAAGTGATGTTTCACCGGAACTTGACAAATTTATTAAAAGATATGTTAAGGAATCATTAAAAAATAAATATTAATTTCGATTAATAAAAACTTTTAAATAAGCTTATTAAAATAGGTTAATAAGTCGAATATTAGATTATTTTAAAAAATATAAGTTAATAAAATTAATCTATAACTTTAAAAGAATACCCACCATGCCAGGTTTGAATAACAACCTGTTTCT
>R27__coassemble_337_pt1 | contig 33076 bp, 33 predicted proteins | sample R27__metabat2_low_PE_024 | metagenome-assembled genome bin R27
TAGTTTATAATATTGATCTTTCAACAAAAATTTAAAAAAGGATTTCAACAAGACCGAAAAACAAATAACCATATGATAAAAAAAATTTGGAGTGTAAAATGTTAGATAAATTCAAAAAAATAAGTCTTGGAAATTGGATATTAATCGGAATGATTTTAGGATTTATCGTAGGATTGATATTGAATTTTTGGGTCAAAGATCCTTTTATTAAAGATATAGTGCTTATAGATAATGTTTTCTATATAGGCGGTACAGTATTTATTAAATTAATGAAAATGTTAGTAGTGCCACTTGTGTTCTGTTCAATAGTTGTTGGAGTAGCTTCAATATCAGATATTAGGAAAATCGGTAAAATTGGTGGAACCACAATTCTTATCTACCTTTTAACTACAGCATTAGCAATTACAATTGCCCTTATAATAGCAGGAATCATTAAACCTGGTGAAGGATTAAACATGGCCGGCCTTGCACAAGCAAATCTTACAACTGCACAATCCATGGCAGACACTGTTATAAATATCATCCCAGATAACCCAATCAACTCCCTTGCCTCTGGAGATATGTTACCAGTAATTATCTTTGGAGTGCTTATTGGTATAATATTGGCTAAATTAAAAGAAGAAACAAAAACTGTTAACAAGTTGTTTGAGGAAGGAAATACAATTATGATGGAAATGACTTCCATTGTTATGAAATTTGCACCTATCGGTGTATTCTGTTTAATGGCAAAAACTTTTGCCGGTCTCGGTTTTGGAGGACTGATGCCCTTACTTAAATACATTGGATGTGTACTTTTAGGTTTAGCAATACAGGCATTTATCGTGTATCCATCAATAATGGTTATATTAACACGGCTAAATCCAATAAAATTCTTTAAACGATTCATTTCAGTTATGTTTTTTGCATTTTCATCATCAACATCAAATGCCACAATTCCACTGAATATGGAAAAACTCAGTGAAATGGGTGTTTCACGTGACATTTCATCATTCACAATCCCTTTAGGTGCAACAATCAATATGGATGGAACCGCAATCATGCAAGGTTGTGCAGTCATGTTTGCAGCTCAAGCTTATGGAATTGACCTGGGAACATCAGCCCTCATTACAGTAGTCTTTACAGCAGTGATGGCTTCTGTTGGTACAGCAGGAGTTCCTTCAGTCGGATTAATTACGTTGAATATGGTATTTAATTCTGTTGGTTTGCCTGTTGATGCAATCGGAATCATTATGGGAATTGATCACCTTCTCGACATGTTCAGAACTGCAGTAAACGTTACTGGAGATGCGATATGTACACTTATTGTTTCATTTAGAAGCAAAGCACTTGATTTAGATGTGTTTAATGGTAAAAAAGAAGTAAAAAAAGAAGAAATTGATTATTTCGGCAATTAAAGCCGAAATATCCTATTTTTTTAAAAAACATCATGCAGAGCATTTACTCTGCTTCATTAAGTTCAACAATTTTTTTATCAAAGTCCGTTAATTTCCGTGCAAGTCCTGTAAAGTATGGAATATAAACTTTTGAAAATGTTACTCTTTCTGGATTATGACCCATTTCTGAAATACATTCTTTAACCATGCCTATTTTACGTTCCACTTCATCATACATCAAATCTCCAGGAAACTCACCAATAAATATTCCATCTGCACCGTTTTCAAGTGCATGCCTAATATGTCTTGGTCTTACACGGTTTACCGAAATTACTTTAATAATATGTATCGATTCAGGATAAGACAATCTGTTAACTCCAATATTATCTGCAGCAGTGTATCCTATATTATCTAAAAATACAAGTATCATGCGTTCGCCTTCACGTTTTTTAGACAACACTCCATTTATTGTAGCTAATATTTTCTCATCAATATTACCATTTACTGTAATAGCTCTTTGTTTACAATCTACAAGACATTTTCCACATCCTGTACAGCTCATTGGGTCAATATATATTTCATCATCCTGTATACTCATGGACTTATACTTACATCTGGAAATACATTCACCACAGACAGTACATTTTTCATTATCGATTTCAGCAATGAAAGGTTCGATTTCAACTCCACCATAGTTATATTCTGAAACCTTTGATGCAGCTGCAGTTGCCTGCATGATTGAATCTGTAATGTCTTTTGGATCCTGTGCAGTACCGCAGACGAATATTCCCTGTACATCAGTAGCCACAGGCTTGATTTTTGGATGTGATTCCTTAATAAATCCATCTTCTGTTGTTCCAATGTTTAATATCTCAGCGATTTCTCGAGTGCCCTGGGACGGCTCCATTGCAGTAGACAATACTACCATGTCCGCCTCAATCTCTACAAATTCGCCTTTAATAGTATCTTCAGTTCTGACAATGAAATTATCTCCTTTCTTGACAACTTCACCCGGGCGACCTCTCAGGAATCTGACCTCATTTTCTTGAGTGTGCTTGTAGTATTTTTCAAACATTCCAGGAGTTCTAACATCAGTATAACATATCAGGACATCAGTATCAGGATATTTATGCTTGATAATGTTTGCATTTTTTAAAGCTACAGTACAGCATATTTTAGAACAATACCTATGTCCATCAGGCTTTTCATCTCTTGAACCCACACATTGAATCATGACAACTCTTTTAGGGACTTCTCCATTGGATTTTATAAGTTTTCCTTTTGTAGGTCCATTTACACCAGTGATACGTCCTAGTTCTGACTGTGTAATAACATCATCATATCTTGTGTATCCGTATTCAGGTCTTTTTTCCATATCAAACAGTTTATGACCTGTTGCGACAATGATTGAACCTACTTGAAGCAAGGATTTTTCAGGTTTTCCCCGGAGTTTAATAGCTTTCATATTACATGTTCTAAAGCAATCCCCACATTTTGAACAGTTATCCATATCAATTACATAGCTTTCAGGATATGATTGTCCGAATGGTCTGTAAATTGCCTTTCTCATTGATAAATTATCATTCCAGTCATTTGGAACTTCCACATCACATACTTCTGCACATTTACCGCATGCAATACATCTTTCAGTATCAACATATCTAGGAGACTGTTCCACAATTAAATTGTAGGTTCCTGCCCGTCTTTCAGCCTCAATTACTTTTGCATTGGTCAATACATTAATATTTTCATTCCAAACAAGCTCATTTAGAATTGGATTTAAAAGACACATTCCACATTCTTCAGCAATTTTAACAGGAGAGAATACCTTACCGATTTTTGCCATGTGCCCTCCAATTGAAGGTGACTGTTCGATGATTGTTACTTTTGTTCCTTGTTTTGCCAAAGACAGTGCAGCATTCATTCCAGCTATTCCCCCACCAATCACTGCAACTTCCTTAGGCGTTTGACAGTAAATAGGGTCAACTGCATCTGATTGCTTTACTTTTTCTATGGAAGCATTAATTAGTGTAATGGCTTTATGTGTCGCCTTTTCATTATTGTCGTGAACCCATGAGCATTGCTCACGAATATTGGCCATATCCATCAAATAAGGATTTAGAGGTTTTACATAATCCTGGAAAGTTTTTTCATGACTTATTGGAGAACATGCCGCAACAACAACTCTATCCAAATCATGGTCAAATATTGCATCACGGATTATCTTACGTCCATTAAGGGAACATAAGTTTTCAAATTGTCCTATAAACTCAACATCCAATGAATCCTTAACTTCGTCCAAATCAATGACATCAGAGATATTTCCTCCACATTCACATAAAAACACGCCAACTTTCAAATCATCCCTCATTTAGAAACCTCCTTTAAATCTTTAATTACTGAATCTATTGGAACAGTATGGGCTTTTACACCAATTACTTTATCAAAATCTCCTCCCATTGCCAATGCCAAAAATTGAGCAATATTTAAATGGATTGCTCTGAAATTTCTTCCTTCTCTTTCAGAAATCAAATGCTGGTATCTGTCAAATTGAATATGACAATTTGGACATAAGTGCACCAATATATCAACATCTTCATCTTCAATAGCATTCATCTTATCGGCAGTAGCTGTAAATGATAAATCAGGATTGGAATACCTTTGTCTGAATCCTGTTCCACATGTTGCCCTTTTATGATCATACCAACCAATGGTTTTACAGCCACACTCTTCGATTAACTCATCCATGATATTAGGATCTCTAACGCCACCTATTGTATCCTCATAGTGGACTTTGCAATAATGGCATCCATGATGAGTTGCTATTGTATAATCACTTAAATCAAATTTAATATTTTCTTTAATCCTGTCTTTCTTACCATACAGAATATCCACTACATGAAAAATATTTTCTGTTGGTTTTAAATCGTCCTTTTCATACATTAAATGAGACAATCCATTTTCTTCAAACAGTTCGTTAATTTCATTCCTCAAATCATCCTTCTTATTGAGCAATTTAACTGATTTTTTATTGATTGCATAACATGTAGCGCACATCATTACAAGATTAGACCTTCCAATTTCACGGGCAATTTTAAAGTTTCGAGCCCCAATGGCTGTTGTGTCAATCTGTGAGAAAACATCAGAATAATGACCAAGACCTGTGCAGCATGTTTGCTTTTCGGAAATCGCGTAATCAATTCCCAATTTGTCAAATACAAATTTTGTAGAAGCCTCCACACCAGGATATTCAACGCTGACCAAACAGCTTCTAAATAAAAGTATATCTTTATCAGGAATGTTTTTCATAAATCTGCCTCCTGAGATTTCCTTATTTTTTCAATTTTATCCTTAAAGCCAGTTATTGTTAATATTTTACTTACCTCATCAATCACTTCATCTGATGGCATTAATGGAGGATCCAATTCCAATTCATCCCTAATATTATCCAAGTTTTGTCTAAAGTCCCACCATCCCGGAACATCACGGTCAATGTCATTGAAAAATATTTCAGGTATTGCACCGATTGCTGCTGTAAAATAGCTATCTGCAAATCCCAAATATTCATAAAGCTTGTCATAAGCAATTCCATTAGCTATTGCAAACTGTTTGAGAATCTGGTTAACTTCACATACGCTGTTTCCTACAGGGCAAACGCTGTGACACGTATAGCAGTAAAAACAATTCCAGATGTTTTCATCTTCAAGGATTGTGATATCGCCTTCCAACACTCTTTCAATTATATCACGAGGATTATAATCAGAGTGACGTGCAGCAGGACATGTTGAAGTGCACATTCCACATTGCACACATTTTAAAACACCATCCTCCTTTGAATTTTTAACATCATGAATAATGTCTTCTGCAAAATCTATTGGTGAGTCTGTAATCTTTTGCTGAGAAGTCATATAAACACCCACTTATAATTTAAACTCTTTATTTTCAATCATTTTCTTTAATTTTAATGATAATTTATTTCCACGTAACCTGTCTGATTGTCTGCATATAATAGGAATGTTTACTTTACTGCCATTTATTTCTAAATCAACATCCCCTGTTTTCATGTTAAATGCATCATTATTACAGAAATTGGCACACATTCCACATCCAAAACAATGTGCGATGTTAAATTTCCTGTTTTTGAATGCATTTGTAGGACAGACATTTTCCACACTACACCTGTCACAATCACAACATTTATCACTGTCATATTGAGGTCTCAAATCATTCCCATCCCACATTGCAGCATAATTTGTATTATCCAATGGCAAGTGACGTCCCTTAATGTCTGCAACAGGCAAATCAATTTTATCGTCAGTTATCAATAAGTTTTGATAGATTTCCTTGTTTAAAACAGGTATTGGTATTGCAACGGTATCATATATCTCTCCACCCTGACCTGTCTTGAAACCACCTAAATAATATGGATCCATTTTGCATAAATCTGCTGAAAGCATTAGATTTGGTTTTTCAGGACTTGAACGTGTCCCATCTCCTAGAATATAACCTTGGGCACCATTTATTAAAACCTTACAACCTTCCATTATCACATTGTGAGGAATGTCATTTTGAAGAGGATTTAAATCTCCGCATCCGGAAAATGTTAATCCTGAACAGTTCCCTTCAAGAGGTGTTGCTGCAAATATTGATTTTACTGAATCCTTGTTTGGATTTGTAAATGCAGTATAGTTTTTAAATGCCATGCGGGCACCGATAATTTGTCCACGAGTAATATCATCAATAGTTATTGTATTTTCTATTGTTTTATTGTCTGCACTTTCTACTCTTACATCAATTGATTTTCCTTCAAGCAAATCCTTTAATAGGAATCCCCCACCATAGTTTTCGTCATGGATTGAATGTGCAGTACCATGAAGTATCACATCAACTGACCCTAACCATTCATTGGGACACGGTCCGGCATAAGCTGGAACACCATTTAAATAAACTTCATTTGCCCTTATAAATTCACCAGGTTCTGAAATTATAAAATTAAGTATTGCCGCTGTTCCGCTCATTACCCCGCAGGTTCCGCATGTAACTACATCAACATCATCATAATTTGGTGCATCATCATTCTTTATGAGTTTTTTAAATTCTTCTGCCGTGTAGATATTTGCGTCACCATTCTCAATTTTTTCATTTATTTGACTAATAGTCCTGTTTGTCAATTTATCTACCTTCTATAGGTTTTTAAAATAAAACTGTGCCCGAGTTTATTTCAATTAATCAATTTTACCTACTGTGTCTCCCCTAAGACCTCGTCTTAGGGTTTCAAGGGAAGTTATATCATCACTTGAAACATTTCCCAAATTAACAGTATTTCCAAGTTTCAATATGAAAAATACCTGTTGGTCTTTATTTGGAGCTTCCCATAATATTTTATTTCCGTCAAAGTTATCAAGTATATAATCGATTTCATCCTCTTTTGCATTGCCTGATTTATCAAATATTCCAATATTTTTTCCTCCTTCCCTTGCTTCGACAATAATCAAAGAAGATCCGGAATTCAATTCCTCCTGCATATACTGAACCCTTTCATCAAGAGTTAGTTCCTTATCCAGGTTAGGATCTTTTTTACCAACTTCAGACAACACTTCAAATCCATTGCTTTTTGCAAGTTCTATGCATTCCAATTTTTCTTCATGTGGAATGTCAACAGACCCGTCAGATACTTCAATGGCAGGAAAACCTAAATCATGAGCCTCAGCAAAAAAATCCTCCAATTTTTTTGACCTGTAAGCGAGTTCAAATAATGTTCCTCCAGTGTAAGGAGTTATTTGATGATTTTTGTACATTTCCACTTTTGCTTTGATAATATCCTGTTCATGAACAATGGATGTCCCCCATCCAAATTTGAGATAATCAACATATTCTCCTGAAATATTCATTAGGCTTTCTGCTGTTTCAAGTCCCAAACCTTTGTCAAGAACCATTGTTATTCCACAATTTCTTGGTTTTTCTTCACGTTCAATAGATAAAAATTCAAATGATTTCACAATATCACAATAGTTATAATTGATTTTTACATATAATAATAATTAAATATTATATATAAATGTTTTTAAGTTTTTTTGTTTAAAATGCTGTTATAAAGTATTACTGAGCAGAATACAAAAAAATTTAATAAAAACTTAATTAATAATAAGAAATATGTATTTTGAACAAATCAATATTGAAGAAACACATATCAGATTAACGACTGACCTAAATAATCAGCACCTTAAGAAATACATTTACAATATTCGATTTGATTTGAAAACATATATCCGAAAAAATAAATTATTCCAGCTATCACTAGAGCCAATTAAAGTAAATGAAGATAATTTACCTGCAATCATCCAAAAGATGTATTCTTCATCAGATATTTGTGATGTTGGTCCGATGGCATGTGTCGCCGGGACAATATCTGAACTGTCACTTAATTATCTGATTGAAAATGATTCAAAATATTCCATTGTTGAAAATGGCGGCGACATTGCACTTATAAATGACAGCACAGTTTTATGCGGAATATATTCAAATAACGAAATTCTCGGAAATGAGATTGCGTTTAAACTAAAGGCAAGAAAAAAACCTCTAGGAATCTGCACATCATCAGGTAAAATTGGACATTCAATAAGTTTCGGAGAATCAGACAGTGTTACAGTAATATCCAAATCACCCTCCGTGGCTGATGGGCTTGCAACAAGAATAGCCAATGAAGTTAACGGTGAAAACTCCGAAGAAAAAGTATCAAATGCATTAGAAACTGCAGAAAACTACAGAGAGTATTTTGAAGGAATCCTCTTAATATCCGAAAACAATATCGGAAGCATCGGAAGACTACCAAAAATCATTGAAACCAATGAATTCAATATAAATCTTAAATAATATCAAATTCATTTTATAAAAAAATTGATGCAACAAAAATTGTAGCATAAATGTGATGCAATATTTAAATAGGATTAAAATAAATATATCCTTATTAGAAAAAAGTGAGTAATAAATTATAATATCATATAATTTATCATTAACTAACAGAATAGTTAATTTTTATAGGTTAGATAGTTATGTATAAGGATGAAATGATACAATTACATCAATTTTTAGTATATGTTTTGAAATACTTAGCAGAAGATGATCAAATAACTAACGATTGCAGCGAATACATTACTCTAAAAATAAGTCCACACCATATTCACAAGACAAAAGCAGAACACAAACATGCAATTTTTGTCCTTTGTAAAATTATCTCACAGGTTATTGCTGATAAAGAAGGAAATTCCATTCCAGAAAATGTTCGCAATTCCTTAGCAGATTTAGTTTCACGTTCTGAAAAAGAACTTAATGTGGCTTAAATCTTTACTTTTTTTACTTTTTTTAAATATTTTTAAATAATAATAACTTCCATATCTGTATATATGAAAGGTATTAACAAAATGCTTTGTTTAGTTGATGGAGAACATTACTTACCAGTTACTAAAGAAGCAATAGATACATTAAACAAACTAGAACACATTGACATAGTGGCTGCTGTTTTTATAGGTGGAACTGAAAAATTAAGGGATGATTCTGAAGAATCATACTCTGAAAAGCTAGGAGTTCCAGTCCAGTTTGCAAAAGATAAAGATATTCCATATGACCTCATTGTGAAAATGATTAGGGAATTCGACGTCGACACAGTGATGGATTTGAGTGATGAACCAATACTTGACTATCCGAAAAGATTTAGAATAGCATGTAAAGTTTTAAATGAAGGCGTAATTTATGAAGGTCCTGATTTTAGATTTGAACCAACATCCCAATATGAAATAATGGAAAAGCCATCAATTACAATTCTTGGAACCGGCAAACGTATTGGTAAAACTGCAGTTTCAGGATTCGTGTCAAGACTAATTGATAAAAATGGATATGAACCATGCGTAATAGCAATGGGAAGAGGTGGACCTGAAGAGCCGGAAATTGTTCATGGAGAAGAATTAGAGATAACCGCAGAATATTTACTTGAACAATCTGAAAAGGGAGTTCATGCAGCCAGTGATCATTGGGAAGATGCTTTAATGAGCAGAATTTTAACAATCGGTTGCAGACGTTGCGGCGGTGGAATGGCTGGAGAAGTTTTCCTAACCAATATGAAACAGGGTGCCAAATTAGCCAACAAAGTTGATTCCAAATTTGCAATTTTTGAAGGCAGTGGTGCTGCAATACCTCCAATCAAAACAGACAAAAAAATAGCACTTATTGGAGCAAATCAACCTATTGAAAATTTAACCACCTACTTTGGACCATACAGAGTTGGTCTTGGAGATTTAGTCATACTAACCATGTGTGAAGAGCCTATGGCAGATGCCGATAAAATTAAAAAGATAGAAGAATTCGTAGCAGAAGTTAATCCCGATGCAACCGTAATTTCTACAGTATTCAGACCAAAACCTTTAGGTAATCTGGCTGGCAAAAAAGTTTTATTTGCAACAACAGCTCCAGAATCCGTTAAGGACAAGCTGGTCGAGTATTTAGAAGAAAATTATGATTGTGAAGTTATCGGAACAACAGCCCATCTATCCAATAGACCATTATTACGTCAGGATATGAAAAAATATATTGACAAAGCAGATGTCATGCTTACTGAACTTAAAGCTGCAGCAGTTGATGTTGCAAGCAAAGACGCAATTAGTCATGGCTTGGAGGTTGTTTATTGCGATAATGTTCCTGTTGAAATTGATGATACTTATCCAGATTTAGGAGAATCTGTAATTAAATTAGTTGACTCTGCAATCGAAGATTTCAATAGCTAATTTTTTTCTTTTCTTTTTTTTAAATATATTTTAATATTTCTATACCGATTTCTGTATTTTTATACAAACGACCTTTTCTTGCATCTTCATTTAAACAAACTACTATATTTTCTTTTTTCAACTCTTTTAAAACATTTGAAACATGATTTGTCCTTAGACCCACTTCTTCTGCAATAACAGAAGGAATTTTAATGCCATTTCCTATACATTTAATAATATTTGTTCTGTATTCTGATGCAATCACATAACCAACCAATTTAAAAATATCATCTTCGTTCATATTCTATAATTTGGTCAACATCTATAAAAGACATTATGTATATCTAAAGTATCAATTAAAACATTAATATGTACAAATTAGGTATTGAAAAAATTACAAAAACTTAATTATATAATGAAATACAAATACATAAACTAATGAAACGAATAGCTATTGGTGTTGGAGAAAATGAAAATATTATACAGGCATGCCATATTTTCAAAGAGAAACACCCAAAAACAGAATTAAGATTAGTATATAGTGATGAGGACTTAATAAAAGCGGCGTTTGATAGGAATATAGATGCAGTGATTCGAGGATCATTATCTGCATCTAATATAATTGCTAAATTAAAAGAACGTTATCCACATCTTTCCAGAGCAACATATATCAATAATGGAGAACAGGAATTCCTATTGACCCCTGTTGGAATTGATGAAGGAAATACTGTTGAAGACAAATTTAGAATTGCATTGAACTGTATTGATTTTCTCAAACAAGTTGAAAAAACTCCTAAAATTGCAATTCTCGCTGAAGGAAGAGAAGATGATTTTGGAAGGGACAGTTCAGTTTCAAACTCCATAAAAGACAGTAGAAAATTAACCAAACTCCTATCAGAAAACACTGATGAAGATGTGAAAAATTACCATATACTTATTGAAAAAGCAGTACAGGACAAACGCAACATAATTATTGCCCCAAATGGAAGAGTTGGAAATATAATTTTTAGAACTATGGTGCTCCTTAATTCATGGCCAAGTTATGGTGCAGTAACATTTGGAATGGATAGAGTTTATATTGACACAAGTAGAGACCAAAGTATTGAAGGTTATCTAAGGAGTTTAGTTTTAGCTGAAGAATTAATTGAAGATTAAGTCTACACTACAAAAAAAGATATTTTAAGTGATTTAAATGGGAGAAAATTTTCTATATAAGATATATGAATGGTATATCTCACGTGGTTTGAATCCTGAAAAAATGCCAAAACATATTGCTTTAATAATGGATGGGAATAGAAGATTTTCAAAACTTCAAGGAAATATTGATGTTGTTAAAGGGCATGAGATTGGAGTAGACACTCTTGAAAAAGTTCTGGATTGGAGTATAGAACTTGGAATTGAAATCATTACTGCATATGCTTTTTCAACTGAAAATTTCAACAGACCACAACACGAAGTTGAAGGACTAATGAATCTGTTTGTTGTTAACTTCAAAAGGCTGGTAACACATGAAAAAATCCACAAAAACGAAGTAAGAGTTAAGGTAGTAGGAAGAACAGAATTACTTCCAGACAACGTAAAAGAAGCAATAAATGAAGCTGAAGAATCAACAAAACATTATACAAAAAGATTGTTTAACATAGCTATTGGTTACGATGGACGTTTAGAAATCATAGATTCCTTTAAAAAGATTATTAAAGATGTTCAAGATGGAAAAATTTCCATAGATGATGTTGATGAAGATTTAGTAAGTAAAAACCTTTACACTGAAGGGCTGGATGATCCTAACTTAATTATCAGAACCAGTGGAGAAGAACGTTTAAGTGGATTCCTATTATGGCAATCCTCCTATTCCGAATTATATTTCTGTGAAACATTATGGCCAGAATTAAGAAAAGTCGATTTTATTAGAGCTATTCGATCATATCAAGCAAGAGATAGAAGATTTGGAGTTTAAAAAATGATTGACACCCACTGCCACATTGATTTTGAAGATTATGATAATGACCGTGAAGATGTTATAAAACGAGCAAAAGATAAATTAGACTTTGTTATTGCATCCGGGTTTAACAGACAAAGTAATCAAAATGTTTTAGAGCTTTCAAAAGAATATGAAGGATTTATTTATCCTACTTTCGGATTTCATCCAGTGAGTTCGCAGAATTCAACAGATGAAGAATTAAACGATGCACAAAATCATTTGATTGATAATCTTTCAGATATCGTAGCTGTTGGCGAAGTGGGAATGGATTACTACTACGTTACCGATAAAGCCCTAAGAGAAAGGCAACAAGAGATTTTCACCAGTTTTTTAAATCTTGCCAACTACCATAAAGTTCCAATTGTAATGCATGTAAGAGACTGTGAAAAAAAAGCTGTAAACATCATTGAAGACTATGATGACATACCTTATTTTGTTTTCCATTGCTATGGAGGTAGTTTAAAGACTGCAAAAAGAATCATGAATAAGGACAATTGTTTTATGAGTTTTTCCACAATGTTATGCTACTCAAAGCACCATCAGGATTTAATTGAAAAAATAGATTTGGATTATGTTTTAACTGAAACAGATAGCCCTTATTTAGCCATGACAAAAGAAGAAAGAAATGAACCAGTTAATGTAGTCAATGCTGCTAAAAAAATAGCTGAAATAAAAAATATGGATTTAAGCACAGTTGATGAAATAACAACCAACAATGCCCGAAAAATTTTTAAAATTTAGAAATGATAAGTAAAATTCAAATTTATCAGCACATCACTATTTTCTTTTACAGATTCTATTACCAATTCAAAATCTGTAAAGTCCTGCATGACCAATTTAATTAAATCCCACTCCAGAAGAGAATCATTCAAACATATCATGAATTGATTGTTTTTTATGCTTACTTTTTTTCTGCAAAATAACTTAAATGCATAGAAATATAATTCCAATCTAAAAATTAAATCTTCTTTATCCCCAATGCCTTCAGAAAAGAATTTCTTTAAATCTTCCTGTAATATTTTTCCTTCATCACCTACATCAGCCTTGAATGTTTCCATTTCAACTAAATCATCCATCAATTGCCTTTTTTCTTTATCACTATACATTCAATCACACAACACAAATTTCAATTTTAACACATTATACGAATTGGGCATGAACATTATCTCAAATTTGTCAAATATCTTATTTAATCTGACCAGCAAGTCAAATTTCAAATTATCAGGAATTATATGGACAACAAATCCATCATCGACAATTTCAAAATTCAAATCTTCAACCAGAGGTATTTCAAGTTCACTGATAAAAACATATTTAAAAACGATTAATTCATAATCATTTGTTTCCTTGCCATTTTTAATTATATCAACAATCTCTTCTTGTAATTTATGGCCAACCGTTTCAAATGTAATTTCAATACCCCTTCATAATAATCCTTTTTCTTTAAATACTTCTTTTGCTGCCATTACACCGTTAATGGATTTTGGAAAACCTGCATATGCACACATCTGCATTATAATTTCAACAATTTCTGAAGGTGAATTTCCAACATTCAAAGCCGCATTAATATGATCTTTTAGTTGTGGAATAGTACCGAGAGTTGTTAAAGCCGCAACTGTACATAATTCACGAGTTTTTAAATCAACATCACTTCTGGTGTATATCTCAGAATATGGAAACTCAATAACAAATCTTGATAAATCAGGGGCTATATCCCCCAGTTCTTTGAAAAGTTCTTCAACAGGTGCCTTTTGAATATCTTCTAAACATTTTTTGCCTTTTTCATATCTATCCATACTATCACTAATACTATTATCTTCTTAAACCCATTTAATATTAGCTGTTGTGAAAACATAATGAGGTGAAAAAACGGGATTATATAACTTATTTGTTGATGAATTTGAGTTAAAGCATATCGCTATTGATTTTCTTAAATTATAATTAATCCTATCTCCAATGGAATCAAGTTCACTTTTGCTGTATTCATTTGATGTTTTTGCATAGACCTTGAATTGGATTTTTTTCTTGTTATAGTTCTTATCCATACCCATATCGACATAACTTACATTAACAATATCAACCGAATATGGATGCAGCAAACTACTCTTTGAATTTGAATATTCATTATACGTGTCAATTGGATATAAAGCTAGCGAAGATGTTCCAATCCCTTCAATTGCACCATTTCGTGCTGCGCTCATCGCCATATTCAATTCATTTTCACTTGCAACAAAAACGATTGCCAACATTACAAGAATTATCAAAACCCCCGCCAGAAGCAAATACTCAGCGCTGAGCTGTCCTTTATTATCCATCATCGTATCACAATTTTTCCTTCATCGTTTTTACTTATCAAATAATCATTTCCACTATACAGTTCATATTTCGAATCGATTTTTAAAGGCATTACTAATTTTTCTCCTTTTCTATTCCAAGATTGAATTGTGAGTTTGTTCTTTTCAACCGTTATCTTATAATATCCCGGTTTAGAGTCCAGATGAAGATAAATGGAATATCCTTCACCATTTGCATTTACCTGACTTATCAAATTTGCCACATTATCCAATGTTAACCTACTGCTTACACTATTTTCAATATTTTTATTTGATTCAATTGTTGTTAATGTGAAAAATAATACACCTACAGCAATAATTAAAACAATAAAGATTGAAAATAAATATTCTATTGAAATAAAACCTTTTTCATCCATATTTTTTAATTATTTTCGAAATTAATAAAGTTTATTAAAATTAAAGCTCAATTTTAATACATAATAATTAAATAATACTTGAAATAAAAAATTATACCATGAAAGGAAAAGTAATTTTCATTGGTGCAGGTCCAGGAGATCCGGATTTGATAACCGTTAAAGGAAGAAGAGTAATCGAAAAAGCAGATGTTATTATTTATGCAGGCTCACTCGTTAATAAAGAAGTTTTAAATCCTGCCAAGGATGACTGTGAAATACACAACAGCGCTTATTTAAATTTAGATGAAACAGATGCCATAATAACTGAAGCTGTCAATGATGGCAAACTGGTGGCCCGTGTTCATACCGGCGATCCATCAATCTATGGAGCTATAGGCGAACAGATACGTGAACTAAAAAAACATGACATCGAATATGAAATCATTCCTGGAGTCAGCTCATTATTCGGTACTGCAAGCGTCCTTGAAGCTGAATTAACATTACCAGAAATCTCACAAAGCGTTATTATCACACGTCCTGAAGGAAGAACACCTAAACCTGAAGGAGAAAGCATTGCCAGCTTTTCAAAACACCATGCAACAATGTGCATATTCCTTGGAATAGGTATGATTGATAAGGTTGTTGAAGAGTTGCTGGTAGGTTATGAAAAAGACACCCCAATTGCAGTTGTAAAAAAAGCCACTTGGAAAGACCAAGAAATAATTAAAGGAACACTTGATAATATTGCACAAAAAGTTAAAGATGCCAATATAACAAAGACTGCAATGATTATAGTGGGAGATGTTTTAGACCCTGGTGATTTTAATCCATCTAAGTTATATGATAAAAACTTCAAACATGAATATAGATAAATTAGGAAAATATTTTTTCCTAAAAAATTTCTTTTTTTAAAATAATTCATTTATGAATTTCAATATCTCATCGGCAGTTTGATTTTGCTGGTTTTCAGCAGTTATGTTAGCTACACCATCTCCGGATTGAGGTCCATAATATGCAAATTGCTCATGGTTCCCGCCGTCAATAATAACTTCTGTTAGATTACTCATCAATGTTTTTGAATTATTATAAGATTGTCTATTCAATATGCCATCTTCAGAGCCATATATTGACAATACAGGAATATCAACACCACTATTAGGATATGCTGCCAACAATACAACCGCATCACCTTTGCCTGTGTGGTTATGATAACTTGCAGCAGAAAGCCCACCCAAAGAGTGTCCTGCAAGAACATAATGAGAATAATTTGTAGAATCGATTATTGAATCAGCAGTGTTTTCACCGAAAAATGCAAAATTCAGTGGCATTTCGACCAAAGCAGAATCCACACCACCATTTGATATGTCCATTAACAACGGAAGATATGAAACATATTCATTTTTAGCCCCAGGATAGAAAATGAATAACGTATCATTTCCAGAGCCGTTTAAAAATAATCCATAGTTTTCCTTAATAACCGAAACATTTTCCGTTCCATTCATCAAATCTGTAGCTTTTTTTTCAGCATGACGATATTCCGTAAAATAAAATGCAGTATAAGCCAAAATCAAAACTAAAACAACAATAATAGCAATTTTTAGTTTCCTATTCATTATACTCACATTAGCTATATTTATCTTTTATTTGATTCATCAATTTTAATTTTTCAAAGGCAACATCTTTAGGTGCTCTTCTCAAACCACAATCAGGATCCAAAAGCAGATTATCCTTTCCAACTATATCAATTGCTTTAGAAACTAAATCATCAATGTCTGTAATCTCATCAACTTCATTTACAGACGAGTCCACACATCCAAAACCAATTTTTTTATTGCCAATCAAATTGGCATTCTTTTCTAAAACATCCAAATTAACGTCATTGCCTGCAAATTCAAAATCAAGTATATCAACATTAAATTTTGCAATATCATTAAATGCATCATTTAAAAGACCGCAAACATGCATTGCCAAAGGAACATCCAAACCATCATGTAAAATATCAATAGCTTCACGAGCTACCTTCATATCAACCATTCCAGTAGATAAAAATGGCTCATCAATCTGAATATAAATCGGGTCGACTTTTTTAGCTATTGCATCAACCTCATGTTTAAGCGAATGGGCCAAATCAATGATTGCATCTTCCTTGTTTTTATAGAAAAATTGAATTCTTGAAGAGTGTACAATTGTATTAGGTCCAGTGATTATTCCCTTAACGCCTTTGCCTTCAGGGATATTTCCTCCGAAATAATCTTTCATGACCTTTTTTGCATATTGCAAATCCTTAACTGAAATCTCCTGAATAGGTCTTACAATCTTAGAAACGATAACAGTATTTCCATCTTCAATTTTCATTCCAGGAATATACTTTGTAAAAATAGAAACCATATCCCCTCTTACTTGACCATCAGATATAATATCTATACCTGCATCAAGTTGAGCAGTAACGCTACTTTTAATAGCTTCCTTAAAAGGATCATATGAACCAAATGCTTTTAATAACTTGTCTTTTGTTGAAGAAGGTTCTTTTACTTCAACCGGAAAACTTCCAACAACTGTTGATTTCATTTTTTATTACCAGTGTCTAATTTTCTTATCTTTTCAATTTCATCATCATCTATCGGCAATTCAACAACGGAAGTTCCGTGACAAGGTTTGGTATATGGAAGAAAAACAGTTCCTTTTTTATGGTCAAAACCAATTGGAATTGGTGGAATTCCAATAACTCTCACACCTAAAACTTCATCTCCAGGTTTTATATACACCAAATCATCTGCCTTGAATCTTATAATCATGGCGCAATCTTTAAAACCTGCTTTTGAAGCATGAATTTCATAATTATCAGACTGTTGAAGGTAAGTATCTAAACAAAAAGACATATTATTCGAACTCCTTAATTGCTTTATCAAATTTGACTTTAATTGGTGAAGGATTATGGAATGCTCTTACAGCCTGAATTTTAGCATTGCTTCCACTTTCTTCAATCATGTTAACAAATTCTTCAACTTCATCCATATCTCTTGAAAATACCAATGCAAGAGATTTTGTATTTAAAATTTGGTCAAATGTTACAAAAAATGAAGCGGCTGCATCCTTATGTACAAATCCAACTAACAGGTCATAATCCCCTTCGTTGATTTCTCCTAATGTTCTTTCCAAATCCACAAGATTAAGCTTATAATATCCTTCAGGGTCGGAAATTTTTACTAATTTTGAAGCGGCAGGATTTGCTGCAATTGTTGTATCATAACCCATTTTTGTTAATTTATTAAAAACATAAACTGCCATCGGAGTTTGGGATGGAGTTTCAGGACATCCAAGTAATACCAATGCTTTCATATAACTACTTCCTATGATCTTGTTTTAAGTGTGACTACATTAGCTAAAATTAATGTACCTATGAATATGAATGTTAATAATGCCATACCATTGATTGTTCTGTTAAATACAAATAAACCTATTAATGCTTGGGCACAAAATGCTGCTAACGCACCGGTTAATAATACTTCTCTACCTAAGTATTTCTTATTATTCTTCTCTCTTCTTTCCCGATACATTGTCAATACTTTAAGACCGATTATAATAGTACCAAGAGTGAACACCATCAATCCAACGAGTCCTAAGTATCCGAAATCAAAACCGTATCCGAAAATACCCGGAAGCATGTAATCAATTGTATCCTTCTGGTTTACTAATATACCGAAGAACATTGGGAATGGCAAACCGAAGAATAAAACAAATTGCATCGGCAATGTAATATAACCTTCAGCAAATGCAGTTCCCTCAACACCCCAATAGGAAGCGGCACCATTGTGCCCTATAAGTTGGATGTTATTCAATACTGTCTTAATACTTGTTAAAGAGTATTGTTCAATCCTACCTAACCTTAAAAGTGGTGAGAAAATTGTCATTCCAGTTATTCTAGCTAATGCTTCAAGAGATATCAAACCTAAAACAGCTGCTCCTGCGAACATCAATATTCTTTTACCGGTCAATACGGTTTTTTCTCTGAATGATTTTGATATTATTAAATAACCTAAGAATAAACCTAAAATCCATAAAATCAAAAAAGACCTGTGCATTAATCCACCAAAAACAGTAATACCAATTGTAAATAATATTACAAATCTTCTAAGTGGCCTTATATCTACACCCGATTCCTTCATCACCTTCAGCGATGCAAATGCAGCTACAGTTCCAAGTAATGCTAACGGTCCGAACGGATGCGTAAATTCCGCCTGACTTGAAGAAATTACAAGCAGTGCAATATCCGCTCCGAAAAGAAGTGTGAAACCACCCATCAAGAACAAGGACAAAAAGGTTACCACACTAAGTGATAATGGAATTAAGTTTAAAGTGAATACCCATATCACAAATAACATTATTGCAACTTCTACAATCAATTGTAAATGATTTTGAGCAATTAATAACATATTCTAATCACAATTCTTATTAAATTTTAAAAATATAAAAGTGGACTGACCGGGATTTGAACCCGGGGCCTCCGCCATGCCAAGGCGACGATCTCCCATCTGAGCTACCAGCCCAAAAAAACTTAAGTCAAATACCAATAATAATATTTGACATTATTACTATAAAAAACTATTTACCATTTTTTGCCAAATCATACAGATTATCAATAATTATCTGGAATAAGTCATCAGTTTTCACATCAATTTTTTCATGAGGATTAACAATGAAATCCAAAGCCTTATTAATTACATCATCTGAATCGTTAGACCTGTACATTAAACCTTTATTAATATAATACTGATCAACTGACAATGTTTCTCCAGGATAACAAGAAATAACTGGAGTTTGTAAAATTGCAGCTTCCCTATTCATTGTACCACCAGCACCAATTACTAAATCACTTTTTTTAATGATGCTTGATGTGTCAACAGGAGGTTTCAATATTGAAACATTATCAATACCTTCAAATATTTCAGCCTGTTCCTTGAATCTTGGAAGAATTAAAATGTTTGCCACATTCTTTAACTCATCCACAATAGGGGACAAGACAGATTTTCTACAATCTGCATCCAAATATGAAGCAAGAGACGGTTCAGGCCTCATTAATATAGTTTTAGGATGTTTTAAATCTAAATTCAAATCATCAAAAACATTATCATTATATTTGAAACTTTTAAAATGCATTAACTCGGAAGTTCCATCATATGAGATGATTGTATTCGGATCTGCTCCAAATTTCATTAATTTCCACATGTCAATGATATTTGGTGTGATTATTCTGTCACATAATGGAAGAGTTAACTTGTTGGCTGCTAGTGCATGTTCATTGTCTAAAACGTACAAACTTGGAATTCCTAAACCAAATGAGATTCTAGGAAGTTCAATAGAATGCTTGCTAAGGGCAACATCCACCTTTTCATCATGAATAACATCAACAAGATTATAAACTCTTGATGTGCTTTCCCTTAGTTTATCATACAAACTTACACCATGTTTTCCAACAGATATGAAATCAATATCATACATGTCCATTAACTTATGAATGTCACCAAATTGCCTTGCGGTAACAATCACATCCTCACCTTCAGCTTCAAGATATTTAATGACATCTTTAAAAAATCTGACATGAGGAGCATTTGATATATCAATCCATATTTTCATGAAACCACCGATTAAATAAATTATAAACTATCTTTTTTCTCTGCAATAGCTTTAATAATTTCATCCAATCCAGAACCATCTTTAAGACTGGATTTGATAATTTTAACATTAGGATTTAATTTTTTAGCATCAGCAACCATCTTATCAGCATCAGCACCAACCGCTTCTGCCAAATCAATCTTGTTAATAACGACAGCATCTGATGTTTGGAATATCAATGGGTGTTTTTCAACAGTGTCATCACCTTCAGTGACACTTACAACCACAATTCTCATATGTGAACCCAATTCAAAATCAACAGGACAAATCAAGTTACCGACATTTTCAATAATAATCATGTCCAAATCATCCAACGGCAAATCATGAAGTCCATGACCCACTAAATGTGCATCCAAATGACATTCTTTACCAGTATTAAGGCCAACTACAGGAACATCATGTTTTTCAATACGTCCTGCATCAAACTCAGATATTACATCACCGGCAAGAACTCCAATGTTATAATCAGTATTGTCAATTATTTCTTCAATCAATGTTGTTTTACCAGAACCAATTGCCCCAACAAAATCAACACAGAATATTTCTTTATCTTCTAAATTTTTTAAATTTTTATCTGCTAATCTCTTATTAGCATCCATAATGTTTTTTGCAACTTCAACATCAGCTACTTGGTGCATATTTCCATCTCCATTCACTTAATCATCATCAGGTTTTTCAATAACAATATTTTTGACAACAATGTCTCTACCATTAAGGATTTCAACTGCAAGACTATCACATTCAGGACATTTAACCATAGGCGCATAGTGATCTTTATCATCAAGAATAGCATCACCATGGAAACCGCATTCAGAACACTCAACTTCAACAGGAATCTCTTCAAAGTGAATTTCTGCATCTTCAACAATAGTATTTTCAATGAGAACTCCCAAAATAAATTTTAACTGTTCCGGATTTACCATAGCTAATCGACCAAGTTCGATAGTGACTTCATTAACCTCAGTAGCATTATTACTTTCAGCAGTGTCTATAACTGCATTAATAATACCTTGAGCCATTGATAATTCATGCATTTTGTGTCTCCTATAATATAATATTAATTTATAAATATAGTTTTGTTTATTAATAAAACTATTTAATATTTAAGTAATATCAAAGTAATAACACATTTTTAAAAAAATTGTTGTATTCAACAACATTTAAATATATTCCTATTTAAACTATTTAACATAGTATTACTTTGGAGATTATATTATGAACTACAAATCAAAATTTGGTTTCGGATGCATGAGATTGCCTCAAACCGATGAAACAGACGCTACAAAAATTGACCAGGACCTATTCAACAAAATGGTTGACATTTACATGGAAAAAGGATTCAATTACTTTGATACATCTTATGCTTATCATGATGGAGCAAGTGAAATAGCCATTAGAAAGGCATTGGTTGAAAGATATCCTCGTGAATCATTCCAGATTTGTGACAAAATGCCAACATGGGCATTAACATCCCCTGAAGATAATGACAAATTTGTAAACGAAATGCTTGAAAGACTTGGAATAGATTACTTTGATGTGTTTTTCGTCCACAATATCAATGTGCCATGGTTAAAATTAGCTGAAGAAAACAATACCTTCGAATACGTTAAAAAAATGAAGGAATCTGGAATTGCTAAAAAAATTGGATTCAGTTTCCACGAAAAGGCAGATCTTCTTAAAAAAGTCCTTGACAAATACGGAGACTTTTTAGACATTGTTCAATTAGAACTTAACTATTTGGATTGGGAAGATTCATCCATCCAGGCTCATAAATGCTATGATATTTGTGTAGAACATGGTTTGGATGTTTATGTAATGGAACCATTGAAAGGAGGAGTTATTGTAAACACCACTGAAGAGATTGAAAATGATTTTAAGGAATTTAATCCGGATAAGTCAATTGCCAGCATGGCAATAAGATTCTGCGCATCACTTGAACACGTTAAAATGGTTTTATGTGGTATGAGTAAAATGAGTGACTTGGAGGACAACTGTGATACATTTGAAAACTTCAAGCCGATAACTGATGAAGAAAATGAATTTTTAGCAAAAATGGTGGAAAAACTTTATTCAACACTTGCAGTTCCATGCAGTGAATGTGAATACTGTGTAGATGCATGTGAATCTGAAATACCAATTCCTGATTACTTCCACCTATACAATGCAAGCAAAAACCAACCAGAATCTAATATTTACAGACTGTATTACGATAAATTAGGTGATGAAGAAACCCCTGCTGATAAATGTACATATTGTGGTGATTGCATTGACCACTGTACCCAACTAATAAACATTCCTGAAGAGCTTGAAAAAGTTCGCGACCACTTCGAGAATGGTTTCAGCCCCTATTCATGAAACCATAATTAATCAAAATTAAATACTGGTTTGTACATAAATATTAATTAGTTTAAATGGAGGTGATATTATCAATATTAACAAGAGTGTAGGAACAATTTGTGCAATTCTCGGTTTAATTTTCATTATTTTCCCAATGTTTTTACCGGACTTAGTTTCAGTAATTGTCGGATTAAGTTTACTGTTCTTCGGTCTTTCCGCAGCATTCATGGGATATAGCATGAAACAATCTTTTGATAACACAACAGCCAACATTACAATCATTATTGGAATTATATCAGCAATATTAGGATTTATATTCATTTTCTTTATTGATTCATTATCATTCCTTAAAGCCATACAATTCTATATTGTTGGACTCATAATGATTGTATTTGGAGTAACTGGATTGATATCCAAAAAGAATCGTGTATCCACATTTACTTCAATACTTGTGTTGATAATGGGAATCATTGCAATAGCACTTGCAATATTTACTAATAACCAGCCGATATACATTGCAGTAATTATAGGTTTAGTTCTAATCATTGAAGGAATTTCAATGAGTTTAGATTGAACCTAAAAACCCATCACCTATTTAATTTTTTAGGAAACTCTCATTTTTAATTCCCTAACCATTTCCCCATTCTTATTTATTTTATAAGCTTTTTTAAAATATTCGACAGCTTTTGAAAATATTCCTGATTGATAATATATTAAACCCATCAATGCCAATGCTTCTGCATTTTTGCTGTCGAATTCTATTAGCTTTTCTAAAATTTCACAGGCAGTATCCAAATCTCCCTGATTATACAAATCATATGCTTCCTCATACAATATTTCCTCATCGTCAATAGTATTGATTTCAACATCAATATTTTCATTGACAGCATGCTGTTTATTATTCAACAGTACATCAAGCTCATTTGCCATTTCATTTGCCTTATCAAGTGCTAATGCTCTTTTTACAAACATTTTTGAAATGTCCTTTTGATCTTGAAGATACAATATTTTGGCCATCAGTGCGATGGAATCCACATGATTTTTATTTGAATTTAAAATAGAATTCAGAATATCCTTGGCTTGAGAATAATCATTTTTATTATACAATTCTAAGGCATCCTTGTATCTGAGGTCTTCCTCGTTATCTTGCTTTACTGTTATTACTTCCTCATTTACTTCCTCTTTTTTAGCAGAAGTTTCATTAGCTATAAGATTACACATATACTCCAAAACATATTTTGTGGCATTTTTATGAAGTGGCTTATTATCATTGCCGCATTTTGGAGAATATATGCATGCCGGACATCCACTTTGACAATTGCAATTATTCAATAAATCCAAAGTGGATTTAAGCAAATCTACAAAAACATCCACAGCCTTTTCACATATTCCAATTCCACCTTCATATCCATCATAGATGAAAATGGTAGCTTCTTGAGTGTCTTCATGATAATTTGTTGAAAGTCCACCAATATCAAACCGATCACACATTGTATGGAGTGGAAACAGTCCAATTAAAGCATGTTCCGCACCATGAAGACCTCCAGCAAAGACTTCCTCTTCGTTTGGAAACATGTCTTCTAAAGTATCTTTAACCGATTTTGGAATTGTGAACCATAAACCCTTAGTGTTAAATTTTAAAGGAGGCAAATCCAAAGGATAAGTTCCAACAGACTTAGAAAACTGCATTTTCTTGTATTTGAAGTAATCTTCACTTACAGTCAACTCGCCAAAATGAATTGTAAGGTTGCCGTATTTTGTCTTGGACAATTTCTTTTTGATGTTGATGTCAGTCTGATTTAAAACCATCGTATGATAATCTACTGTTTTTTGACTGACATTTACAAATCCTCTTGACAGGCTTACACTGTCCACAACATAGGTATCCCCCTTGTTAATTAAAATTGCACCTTCATGAGCTTCCCTATACACTTGTGATTTTTCCATTGTTTCAAGCAACTGCCCATTATTCATAATTTTGAATTCCTGACCTGAAATTTGGTCCAGCGAATGGTCTAAGGCAGGATTGTCATCATAAGGATACATATAATCGCCACGGGCATTGATATGCAAATCTTTTTTTGAAAGCAAATCCTCCAAAATTTCATCGCTGATGCCGAAATATTTTTCCACTTCACCATATTTTAAAGGCAATTCCTTAGCTGCACATAATAAATGAGCCTCCTGTAAAATCGGATTGGTCAGGTCAATAATGGCATTTTCGTGGGGTTTGTCAAAGAAAAATGTTGGATTATTCATGAAATACTGGTCAAGCTGATTTTCGAAAGCAATCAATATGGCCAAAGACTTTTGACGGCTTCTGCCTGCACGTCCTGCCTGTTGCCAAGTGGATATCATTGTTCCAGGATAACCTGATATGATAACCGCATCAAGAGATCCTATATCAATTCCCAATTCCAATGCGTTGGTACATGTGACTCCCAAGTATTTCCCGCTTTTAAAACCATCTTCTATTTCACGCCTTTCTTCAGGTCGATAGCCTGCCCGATAAGCAGCAATTCTGTGAGCCAATTTTCCTTTTATTTGAGTCATATCATTTTTAGCCCACATCGCAATTAATTCAGTTGTCTTTCTTGAAACAGTAAAGCACAATGTTTGAATCTGTTTCAACATCATATACATGAATATGTTTTCAGTTTCCATATGCACAGATGGAGCGTTTTTCATATTGACCTTATTTCTTTTGTAATTCTTAAAAGGATTATATAAAATAAAGTCCTTTTCACCGCTAGGGGATGTATCATTATCCACCAATTTGAATTCTTCTCCAGTCAATCTGTTGGCAAGTTCCAAAGGGTTGGCAAGAGTGGCGGATGACAATATGAACTGAGGATATGCGCCATAAAAATTAGCAATTCTTTTTAACCTTTTGATTAGAAACGCAACATTGGAGCCGAAAACACCCTTGTAGTAATGTGACTCGTCAATTACAATGTACCTTAAATTCCGATAAAATCTTGACCATTGATGATGCCATGACAAAATAAGATGCAGCTGATAAGGGTTTGTCAATACAATGCGTGATTTTTCGCGAATGCCTCTCTTATCTTCCCTTGGAGTGTCTCCGTCATATGTTCTGGGATTGATTTTTATATTCATTTCATCTTCAAGATTTTCGAGCACATGAAGCTGGTCATTTGACAATGCCTTTGCCGGATAAATGTATAAAGCTGTTGCTTCCTTATCCTCAATCATTGTCTCCATTATAGGCAAATTAAAAGCCAATGTTTTTCCAGAAGCTGTTGGTGTGGTGATTATTACATGCTCACCTTCCTGAATCGCATTATATGTTTCTGCCTGATGGTTGTATAATTTCATGTCTTTTGATTCCAAATAATCAATTATCTTTTCATTTAAATTATCAACCCTTTTAAAATTGGCTTTTTTAGCGGGAATGGTTTCTATGTGAGCAATATTTTCCCTATATCTCACATCATTTTTAAATGCATCAATATTACTGGAATCAGACATAATTTCACGAATCAATTTAACAAATATAATTTAAATTAACATGATATATAAAATCTATTTTTTCAATACCAAACTCAATTAAATATTTCAAAATACTTATTATAAACAAAAGGCCCTAGAGCATCTGAAAAGTAATCAAAAACAAGAGAAATATCCAAATGAAAGTTAGGATTAAAAACCCTAACTTCATTATGCATATTATGGAATGTATAAACTTCCACATATAATATTTGAATATCATAACATAAAAATTTAATTATTGCAACATCATAATTCTGATTAAACACTACAATTTTATGACTAATGAATACTTTTCAAGCGCTCTCTCACTTATTATATTAATAAGATAATGACATAAATTAATAAATATATAAAGAGAGGGAAAACATGATATCATATGAGGAATTTGAAGACATCACAGCAAAAGTACTTAAAAGAGACATTTCTTCAAATAAACAGCAAAAGAGAGCTATTTTATCCGAGCCCAATAAATCCCTTTTTATAGTTGCAGGACCAGGATCCGGAAAGACAACAGTGATGGTATTGAAGATATTAAAATATATCTTCGTGGATGATATTGATCCATCAAAGATTTTGGCTACAACTTTTACAAAAAAAGCTGCAGATGAACTGTATTCAAGAATATTAGGATGGGGAGATGAAATAAAAAGGCATCTGGAAGACAAATACTGTGATGAAAGTTTTGAATCAATTGCAAAAATAGAAAGCATTGATTTTAACCAAATAATAATAGGGACTACAGACAGCATAGCCGAAGAGCTGCTTAGGGATAACAGAAAGCCCGGTGAAAATCAATCGATTGTAATTGAAGAATTTGTTGCAAACACAGCAATGATTAAGATTTTGATTAAAGATGAAAAATACCGAAACGAAAAGCTCGTTGAATACCTAAAGGAGTTAAGTGGAAAAACAAAACTTGAAGAACCATCCAAGATGAGCGAAATATTAATGGAAATAAAAAACAGAATTTTTTATGACCAGATAAACTTTGATGAATTATATGAAAAAACACAGGAAAATAGCGGGCCAAGATTAGCGCTTGACTGTATTAAAGAATACGAAAATACACTTAAAAATAGAAATACGATTGATTTTGCAATGCTTGAATCCAATTTCCTTGAAAAGCTCAAGAACAATGAACTGTATTTATTTTTGGATGAAATAAAAATTGTCTTGATTGATGAATATCAGGACACCAATCTAATTCAGGAAGACATTTACTTTACCATTGCCAAATCCGCACTTGAAAACGACGGCAATATTACTGTAGTCGGTGATGATGACCAATCATTATATAGGTTTAGAGGAGCAACCGTAGACTTATTCACAAACTACCAAAAACGCGTAAAAGACAAACTGGGTATTGATGTTGAGGAAATTAACTTGACAACAAATTACAGGTCAACAGAAAATATCATCAACCATTGTAACCAGTTTGCAGAACTTGACAGGGAATATCAAAAGGCAAGAGTTGAAAACAAACCAAAAATTATCGCTCCTGACTTTGACAGAGATAAAATGCCAATTTTGGGAATGTTTAGAAATAATCCTGAAATGCTAGCTCGTGACTTATCACGATTGATAGATAATCTGGTGAATAAAGGCGAAAGCGAAATAAAAGTGCTGCAGGTTCTGGATGAAGAGTACTATAAAAAGGTAAACGGCGACATCAACATTGCAAATTTGCAGAAAATAAAACAGGAATCGATTAAAGCCGGTAAAAATGAAGAAAAAATTAAGATTAAACTAGATAGCGATTATGGATCAGCTTCAGATATAGCTATATTATCATATTCACCAAAAGAAATGCAATATGGAAACCGTTCATTTCTCCATCACTTAAGAAAAAATCTCAAAAGACTTAGAAAACCAATTGAAATGTTTAACCCAAGAGGAATTGACCTTCAGGAAATTGATGTCGTTGCAATATTTTGTGGCCTAATCCTTGAATGCATTGACCCTGAAGGAAGCATTCAAAATTCAGATAAAACAATTCCAAACTTGGCCAGAAGAAATATGATTCGTTGGAGGTTTAAAGCAAAAGATTACATTAAACTTAATCCGGAACCTCATGAACCTATTTCTTTAAATGATTTCGTAACCCGCTGGCAACTTCGAAGGCCCTATCCCGAAAGCATTAATGGAATCGAACAGCACTGGCCCAAAAATGCAAGTCTGATGGAACTCGCATACAAATTGACAACATGGATTGAAGAGCTGCAGGATGATGTTGAAGGAATTGTATATCTTGAAGCTATTACCAAATCAATTACACAAACTGGATTTTTTAATGATTATCATTCAAATATTTCATTTAAAACACCAATTGATGAACGAGAATCTGTTCTGGAAGCCATATGGAATATTTTTATACCACTTTCAACTGGTGGAGTAAGTATTGATGAATCCCTTCTCGAAACATTACCTGATGACCGAATAAATGTCTTATCGATTCATCAATCGAAAGGACTGGAATTTCCACTTGTTATAGTGGATGTCGGTTCAAGATTTAAAACAAATGATATCAGAACCCAAAGATTAAGATTCCCTAAGACATTGCCGGATAAGAAAACTATTGAAGATACAATCAGACAACACAGCATACTTGGTGAAAGTGAAAGAAGTGAAAAAGACAGGTCATTTGATGACTTGACAAGACTTTACTTTGTTGCATTTTCAAGAGCTGAAAGTGTTTTATTGTTGATTGGCCTTAACTCAGCAATTGAAGGTTATAATAAGAAAAATGACCATTTTGATATACCTAATATTGCATTGGGTTGGAGCAGAGATGAGAAATATGTTGGATTTAGAGAAATTTATCTAATTTAGGAGATTAAATATGAAATTGCCTTCAAGATCAAAAGCATATATGATTCCGGAATACAGCCTAACCGGAGATTTACTGTCCTTTTTAACATGCAATCTACAATACCGTTACCAAAATAAAGGTACGCTACCTCCATCAAAACCTGTTCAAAGATGGTTTGGTGAGTTTATTCACGGCGTAATGGAAGAGGCATTTATCAGATGGAAACAGAACAAAACAGAATTTCCATGGGATTGGATTGAAGATATTAGGCCTATTGAAGAACAAATCGATTTAAGACTGCAAACAAGAGGGTTGTATCCTCACGATGAAGATTTATTTTTCAGTTCAACAAATCATGACATTGAAAATCTGAATGAACATGACCATAAGAAATTAGCAAGCGCAAGAGCTGAAAAAGCCATCAATATCTGGGGAAAACACCTGTTTCCCTTGATTGACTCATCTGAACTTCTAATTAAAGGAATTAGAAATATGCCACAATATGATGAAAAAAGAAGCAGGTCCAATTATTATGGCATCAATGGAGTGGTTGACGTATTGACATCTATGAAAATTAACAAAACTCTTGAACAAAGTAATTTAGACACTTATGACAACAAAATAATTGAAATACTAAAGAAAAATGAAGATTTCAGAAAAAGAATTGCAGAAAGTGTGGATGAAGAGGACTATGAAATAATTATTGACTATAAAGGAATGAAAAGACCCCCAATTGAAGTATCCGACCCGAAATCAGAAAACAAATGGGAAAGTCATAAACAGCAGATATTAACATATTCCTGGCTTAGATCCCAACAGGAAGATTCCAAATCCATTTTTGCCGGAATAATATTTTATTTGAATGAACTTGTCCCATCAAAAGAAGATTTGGCCTTGATTAAAGAAGAAATGAAAAACGGTTTAATTGATGAAAGAACACTTGAAAAATACAAAAAGGATTTTGAATTGATTGACAAATGGCAGGATGATGACAAGGCTCCGGAACTAAGTAATGAATTTAAATTGGAAAGGTCTATTCGAATCATCAATATTGATTCAAAAGAAATAGACAAATCCCTTGAAAAATTTGATGAAGTTGTTTACAATATTGAAGAGTCATTGATTAATGAAATGAAAGGATGTAAGATTCAGGATGCTTGGAAAGCTGAAGCTGATGAGAGGACATGCACAGCATGTGATTTTAGGACATTTTGCAAAAACAATAAAAATAAAACAAAAGATTTTAAAATTCCTTAAACATAATATTTAAATGAGGTTATTACTATGACAAATTTAGAGAAAAATCAAAAATACTGTGAAGCAATTGAAAGCAAAATCAAACTAGATGCCAAACCAGTAGCAATGAAATTAATCAAAACAGAAGATGACCTTCCTGAAGGTTATGATTTAATTGATGAAAAGGTAAGACACTGTGAAATGGTTAGAAAAGCATCTTTAGGAAATAAATTTTACTCCACTCTTGAAGAACAGATGTGTTTAGGAGGAGCAGGAGCAATAGGCCTTAGAGATATGCCTCCAAAATTGGCAAATGGTGAAAAATACTTCTCATTAGGAAGATTCCAAGATTTAGAAACTGCTAAAAAACTCACCAGTCAACTTTCAATTGTTGAAGACGAACATTGGGGAATTGTTTACGCTCCATTGGACGAAGCTGATTTTGAAGCTGACGTAATTGAAATCATAACAGAACCTGTTGGCGGAATGAAACTTGCCCAAAGTATCGTTTATAAGACTGGAGAAAAAATCACCCCATCATTTGCAGGCATTCAATCATTATGTGGAGATGCATTTGCAAACCCATACATTACAGATGGAATTAACTTTACATTAGGCTGTGACGGTTCTAGAAAAGCAGCAGACATTAAAGATAATGAAATGACTGTTGGAATCAGTGCAGCAAAAATAGATGAAGTTATTTCTGGCTTAGATTCAATCTAAAAGGTTTAAATAATCTTCATAATGATTAATATTTAATAATTCTTTTTCATTTTTTTCTTTTATTCCATAAAATACATAACCGTCAGCAAAAATTTTTCTAAGAATCGGATTTAAGTTATCATCCTCATTTTCCAGATAACTCATTAAATTTTTTCTGTGAGCTACAAACGGCATTCCCAATCCTTCTGCAGTATCAAGCAATCCTGTTTTTCTTCGTCTTAAAATAGATATTGTTTTTTCAGGATTTTCAGAATTTTGAATCGTTTCAATCATCCTATTGAACGTTTCTGCAGAAACAGTTGGCTGGTCTCCAGTTATGCATAGGGCATAATCAGAATCAGAATTAGATAAACCATTAAATAAAGATGTTGATAAACCTACATCAACAGGATTATTTTTAACAAATTTGACAGAACCACCATAATTATCAGAAATAGCATCCATTATTTCACTAGCATAATGGCCAAGTACCACAATACATTCATCAGTATTTGCAGATAATGCATTGTCAATGGTTGTCTCCAAAACAGTTTTATTATTAAATGGTAAAATAAGTTTATTTTTCAAAACGAGATTTCGAGAAATTTGATCCTTTCGCATCCGAGAATTTTTTCCCGCCGCAGTAATAATAGTTGAAATTGACATAAAATAAAAAAAAGAAGATATATTTATTTCTCAGGAATATATCTTACAATTTGACAGTAAATACCCATACCGACTCCTTCACCTTCAGTCCACATTAAAATTTTAACTGGATAGGTATGGTTGTTTGTTACAGTAACACCACTTGCAGGGTTATAACCGAACAGTACAGCACTTTCATCAGAAGTCAAACCTACAGGCATTTCAAATCCTTCAGCCAATGCTGCATCCCTTAATGCTCTTGCAGGAGGACATACACCGTGTGCTGCACTTCCACCAGGAGCTGAAGCATCATTTGCTGATTCGAAATATACATAATCTTTACCACTGCTTGTGGAATTTGGTGGGATTACAGTTCCGTTCCATGCTTCTACAAATTGATTCGCATTAATTTCCCTAATTGAATCACCATATTCAGGGTGTGAATCAAAAGTAGTTGAACCTTGTCCACCTTGTTGTTCTGTATAGTTACCAGAATATAATAAAATCGGTGAACCTGTTGGGTATTCAGCCGCATAGTCTACAACATCCTGTCCGAAAATACGTGGAACATCAGAAGCATTAATGTTATTCCTACCGTCGGAAAATCCTACCATACCTTTATCAATAGTAAAATTGTCTCCTTCCTGAGCATCATAATTATACCAACTTACAATAGTATCATTATTGAAATACTGACTGGAGAAATTTAAATTTTTAATTTCATTAGCAGGAATAGATTTAATAAGTTTTCCATCTTCAACAAGATTAACACCAGAAGATGTCTTTGTTAAAACTTTAGATGGTGCACTATATCCCCATACATAGTTATCTGGTCCTTTAACTGCCAATTTATCTCCTTCAAAAGTCAAATATCCTGGTCCATCTATACCCACTGCATTTCCATAAGAATCAATTCCTTCACTTGACACAGTTGTAAAATCAAAAGGAACCACACCAGTTGAAACCGACATCAAAATCCCATGCAAATCAAAAGCCAAAAGCTGATGACCGATGAAACCAAGATTGGATAATAACGGGAGCTGAATAGTTTCATTTTCACCCACTATTGAATCTCCATTAAATACAGATTGCCCAACAGTTAAATTATAAGTTTCGGCAATGGATTGACCAGTGTAAGGAGTACTATTTACAAATGTGAAAGCAAATAAAAGAATACTAACTGAAAACAATACTAAAAATATTGTGATTGATTTACTTCTCCAACTTTTACTCATTATAATACACCATAAATTAAATAACATAACTATATCTTTTTAACATTATATAAAAAGATTATGTTTTTCATGAGGGACTGTCAAAATGTTAGCTCTTGATTTCTTTTTTCAATCCATCCATTTTTTT
>R27__coassemble_349_pt1 | contig 32388 bp, 32 predicted proteins | sample R27__metabat2_low_PE_024 | metagenome-assembled genome bin R27
ATAATTTATTATTTGTCAGTCATCTATAATAAAAGTTTGGTTAGTAACTATAAAAAATTAAAAAATTTCTGTCAAAGAGCTAACATTTTGACAGTCCCCACCATACCTTAAAATAATACGAAAACCTAAAAGTTATCTATACATTTTAAAGGTTAATCTTAATGTACACATTTAAAGGTAGTTATTTGATGATAGTAGAAACACTTCAAAATGAATTAAATTTAGCTAACTGGCAAGTTGAAAAAGTAATCAAATTAATCGATGACGGAAATACAATACCTTTCATTGCAAGATATAGAAAAGATGTTACCGGTTCGCTGAATGACGAAACTTTAAGGAAATTTGACGAAAGGCTGAAATATCTCAGAAACCTGGAAGACAAAAAGGAAAAAATCATAAAACGAATCGATGAGCTTGGAAAACTTGATGATGACTTAAAAAGCAGTATTTTAAATGCAAATACATTAGTTGAACTTGATGATTTATACAGACCATTCAAAAGCAAAAAAAGAACAAGAGCAACAATTGCCCGTGAAAAAGGATTGGAACCATTGGCTCAAATAATTCTAGCACAGGACGTTAAAGAAAGCATTAAAAAAATAGCTAAAAAATACATTGACCCTGAAAAAGAAATCAATACTGCCGAAGATGCAATAGATGGTGCAAAGGATATTATTGCCGAGATAATTTCAGACAACTCCCAATTCAGAAAAAAAATCAGGCAAAACACATTCTACACCGGACAAATAGAAACAAAAGCCAAAGATAAGGATTCATCATCAGAATATGAGATTTATTACAATTACAGTGAAGATTTAAGAAAAATCCCTCCACATAGGATTTTAGCAATTAACAGGGCTGAAAAAGAGGGAATAATTAAAGGAAAAGTTGTATGTGAAGTTGATGAAATAATAAAATATCTCAACAGACATATGCTGAAAAATATCTCAAGCATTCCGGAAAAAATAGAATATAACAGATACACCACACCAATAATAAAGGAATCAGTGGAGGATTCTTATAAAAGATTGATTTCTCCTGCAATCGAAAGGGAAATCAGGAATTTTTTAACACAAAAGGCTGAAGAAAAATCAATTGAAGTGTTTGCCAAAAACCTAAATCAGCTATTGATGGAAAGTCCTCTTGTTGGGAAAACAATTTTAGGATGGGATCCTGCATTTAGAACAGGATGTAAACTTGCCATCATTGATGAAACCGGAAAAGTTTTAGATACTGCACTGATTTATCCAACTGAACCTCAAAATAAAGTTAAAGAATCAATTAAAACCGTTCGTGATTTAATTGACAAATATGACATTAACGTGATAGCAATTGGAAATGGAACAGCTTCAAGAGAATCCGAACAAATTGTTTCTGACATTATCAAAGGAACAAATGTGGAATATATTATTGTTAATGAAGCCGGAGCTTCCGTATATTCTGCATCAAAATTGGCTGATGAGGAATTTCCTAAATTTTCAGAAGGGGAACGCAGTGCCGTTTCAATTGCAAGAAGACTTCAAGACCCGCTGGCTGAACTTGTTAAAATTGATCCGAAATCAATCGGTGTAGGTCAGTATCAGCATGACATGAACCAAAAGCAATTGTCCGAATCCCTGAGCGGTGTTGTGGAAAAGGTAGTGAATGAAGTTGGAGTCGACCTGAACACCGCTTCTGTAAGTTTACTTAATTATGTATCCGGAATCGGCAATACAACCGCCAAAAATATTATTAGCTATAGGGAAGAAAACGGAAGCTTTGAAAACAGGAAAGAATTATTGAATGTTAAAAAACTTGGTAAAAAAACTTACGAACAGTGTGCCGGGTTTGTAAAAATAGACAATCCAGAGTACCCATTGGACAATACCACAATACATCCTGAATCCTATGACGCCACTTTTAAGCTATTGAAAAAATTAAACTATTCCACAAGCGATATCGGCTCAAAATCCTTAAAATTTGACAAAGTTGACTTAAAAGAAATTTCAGAAGAATTGGACATTGGAATGGAAACATTAAAGGACATTATAAGCGAACTTAAAAAGCCCGGCAGGGATCCTCGTGAGGACATGCCAAAACCTATTCTTAGAAAAAATGTATTGACACTTGAAGATTTGGAGATAGGAATGATAACCCAGGGAACTGTTAGAAACATTGTTGATTTTGGAGCATTTGTAGATATTGGAGTCCATCAGGACGGATTGGTTCATATATCACAATTGGTGGCTGATAAATATGTAAAGCACCCGTTAGATATTGTTAGTGTTGGAGATATAGTTGATGTTAAAGTTCTGGATGTAGATATTAAAAGAAAAAGGATTAACCTATCAATGATAATTTAAATATTTAAAAGACAATATTATATATATAAATAAATTTTTATTTTAGAAGGGATTTTTGAATGACACCAAAAATAATGATTATTCTTGGAAGTGGGTCAGACATTGCTATTGCTGAAAAAAGTATGGATATTTTAGATAAGCTTGAAATACCATATAGCTTGAAAATAGCTTCAGCCCACAGAACACCTAACCTAGTTAGAGAAATTGTTAGTCAGGGTACTGATGCAGGAATTGAAGTATTTATTGGTATTGCCGGTTTGGCAGCGCATTTACCGGGTTCAATAGCCGCCTATACACCAAGACCTGTTATAGGAGTTCCAGTGGATGTTAAAACCAACGGAATAGATGCGCTTGAATCCATTGTTCAAATGCCTTATCCTTCTCCTATTTCAACTGTTGGAATCGATAGAGGAGACAATGCTGCAATTTTAGCTGCTCAGTATATCGGACTTCATGATGAAGAGGTTCGCCAAAAGGTAATAGAGTTAAGAAAGGAATATGCTGAAAAAGTCAAGCAGAGCAATGAAGATATTGTTCAAAAAATTGAAAGAAAGTATCTTCAAAATGATTTTTTAAGAATTAAAAATCTTGAAATCAACGATGTTGAAATAGATGAAACCACTGACGCATGTATAAAAAATCAGGACGCTGAAGTCGTAATCATTGCTGGAAGGCAAACCGATGTTGGAACTGCAAAAAAAGTTGGAACTATATTAGACCGACTTAAAATCAAGCATGATATTAAAGTAGTCTGTCCGATAAGGTCCACTAAAAAATTCACAAATTATGTAAAATGCATGAAAAATGCAAAAATTTTCATTGGAATAAGCTCAAACTCATCACAGGTAACAGGAGGACTAGTAGGACTGACAGATAGACCTGTTATTGGAGTTCCATGTACTAATGAAAATAATGAAGATTATATGCTTACAACTGTAAGTATGCCTCCAGGAGTTCCTGTTGCAACAGTTGGAATTAACAACGGTAAAAATGCAGCAGTCCTTGCAGGTGAAATTCTTGCTATTGACAATCCATATATTACAGAACTTTTAGGAAAATTAAAAGATAAAAAAATTAACTTATAGTGATAACATGAAACTTGAAGGAGACAACATTATTGAAATTACAGATGAACTTTCCAGTGAATTTGAAGTTTCAAAAGTATTGAGGGAATATCCTAAAGATACAGTCATTGTAAAAAATGTCAAAGGGTATGATATGCCTGTTATTACAGGAATTTGTAATACCAGGGATAAAATAGCCAAATCAATTAATTGTGAAGTATCTGAAATTACTGAAAAAATTATCGAAGCCATGGAAAAGCCGATTAAGGTAGATAAATTTACAGACTTTTCAGAATATGATAATTTAGATGTAGATTTGGATAAAATTCCTATTTTAACTCATTACAAACGTGATGGAGGAGCATATATCACTGCAGGTGTTGTATTTGCACGTGATCCTGAAACAGGAATTCAAAATGCTTCAATCCACCGTATGATGGTGCTTGACAACAAAAGGCTAGTCATCAGAATCGTGCCTAGAAACCTCTACACTTACTTCCAAAATGCTCAAAAAGCGGGAAAAGATTTGGATATTGCAATAGCAATTGGAATGGATCCTGCAATTTTGCTTGCAAGTACCACTTCAATACCAATTGATTACAACGAAATGGAAGTGGCCAATGCATTTAAGGATGGAGAACTTGAATTAATCAAATGCGGAAACTTGGAAGTTCCTCAAGCTGACATTATCTTAGAGGGTAAAATATCAGTAACCGAAACCGTTGCTGAAGGTCCATTTGTAGACTTGACCGATACTTATGACATTATCCGTGACCAGCCAATAATCAATCTGGAAAAAATGCATATTAAAAAAGACAATCCTTGTTATCATGCAATTATACCTGCCGGATTTGAGCATAAATTGTTGCAAGGCCTTCCACAAGAGCCAAGAATATATAAAGCAGTTAAAAATGCTGTTCCAACAGTTGAAAATGTTGTCTTGACTGAAGGAGGCTGCTGCTGGTTGCATGCCGTAGTATCCATCAACAAGCAGACTGAAGGTGACGGTAAAAATGCTATTATGGCTGCATTATCTGCACACCCTTCACTAAAACATTGCGTTGCAGTGGATACTGACGTGAACATATTTGATGCTGAAGATGTTGAATATGCAATAGCTACACGTGTTAAAGGTGACCGTGACATCATGATCGTTCCGAATGTGCGCGGTTCTTCTTTAGATCCTGTAGCTGAAAGTGATGGAACAACTACAAAAATCGGTGTTGATGCAACAAAATCACTTAAAACAATAGAAAAATTCGAAAGAGTTAGTTTTGGAGAATAAACTAACTTTTAATTTTACTTTTTTTTAAAAAAAAACTTAAATATTGCCTAAATAGACATTTTTTATTCCTTTTTCCTGTGCAATTTCTTTTGCTTTATACAAAATCTCGGGTCGTGTAGGTGAAATATCATTCATTTTATAATAAGGAAAAGCCCTTGAAAAATGAAGTGGAACTTCGGGACCAAGTTCACTGACTACAAAATTACATAGCTGGGTAATTTCATCTATTGAGTCATTATAATCATTAATTATTAAATTGGTGATTTCCAAGTGTTTGCCTTCCAGATATATTCTTCTTAGATTATCCAAAACGACGTCCAAGTCTGCACCACAGACCTTTTTGTAGAAATCACTGGACATGGATTTCAAGTCTATATTGAATGCATCGACAAAAGTCAAAACCTCTTCAAGTGACTTTCCAGAATAATACCCGTTGCTTACATAGATTACCTTCAAGTTTTTTTGCCTTGCAAGAAGTGAAGTTTTTTTGGAGAAGGGTAAGTGTATCGTAGGTTCATTATAGGTCCAAGCAATTGACTTACAATTATAGTTAAGTGCATTTTCCACAATTGCCTCTGGTGTTATTTTAATACCCCTTGAATTTTTATCATATTCCTGAGATATCATATAGTTCTGGCAATGCAAACATGTCATGTTACACCCAAAACCTCCAATCGAGTAGGTAAATGTGCCGGGTAAAAATTGATTCAAAGGCTTTTTTTCAACAGGATCAGGTGAAAGTGATGAAACAATTCCATATGATTCATCGAATAACTCTCCGTTAATGTTTTTATGCTGTCTACAGATTCCAACATTACCATCAGCTATTTTACAGTAGTTGGCACAAATCTCACAGCGAATCTTTTGTGTTTTGGAACTTTTTTTAAATAAATCATTACTCACTAACATAATGCTCATAACCTCTATTTTCTATTCTTTCAACAAATCCATTTTCCAAAGTGAGTTCAACTACATCAGAATCTGTTACTTCACCAATTACTTTATAGTCAAACGGCAATTTTTCGATATTATCTTTTGATATGGTAAAAAGCAATTCAAAATCCTCGCCGACATGCAATATCAAATCAAGGTAATCCAGATTTAAATTGTCTGCCAATCTTTTATATTCATCGGAAATGCCCAACATTTCCTCATAAATCATAAATCCATAATTATCCTTTTTAATCTCATATAGTTCACTTGCAAGCCCATCGGTAATATCGGTTGCAGAAGTTGCAAAATCTTTAAGAATTATCCCTTCTTTTATTTTGGCTTTTGGTTTTAGAGCATGTTTAGAATAGATATTGTCTAAATCACTTAATTCAAAACCCAATGCGGCTAATCCAATATCACCGGTTACGGCTATCAAATCACCTTTTTGATAAGTATCTTTCATTATCGGCTTTTCAGTCAATCCTACTGCCGTGCCTGTAATGATAATTTCCGAAGATTCATTAGTATCCCCACCAATTAAAGGGATTTCATAATAATCGCAAGCTTTCAAAACTCCTTCAAGAATTTCCTTAAATGAATCTATGTCCAAATCTTTGGGAAGAGCAATTGCCAGTAAAAAACCCAACGGTTCAGCTCCCATTGCTGCAAGGTCACTTACATTAACAGTGACAGCTTTAAAACCCATATCATAATAGGACATGTTTTCAGGAAAGTGCCTTGATTGAATTAGCATGTCACATGTTGAAATCAAATTAGTATTATTAAAAGCAGTTATTGCAGTGTCATCCGGAGTAATGCTTCTTGAATTAGCAATAATGTATCTAACGAGTTCCTTTTCACCGATATCAGAGACTTTTAGGGACATGAATATTAATATTTATTTCAATATAAATAAATCTTAAGAAAAAAAAGTAAAAAAATGTTTCAGAACTATAAATTATCTGAAACTCTGTCTTTAATTATTTCGTATAAACGTGTATCGATACCTAATGGGTCTGTCAATACGATTTCACCATCAAATTCAAATGTCTCTTCATCATGGTCATGATGGTGGTGATGATGACCACCGGATACTGATTCTTCATCAAAATCGCTTTCAATACCTAATAATTCAGGTATGTCCCTTTTAGTATGAAGTCCATGAGCAACAAATACCGGTACAACAATAATTTTTTCCAAATCGTTTTCAGAAGTTAATTTATTAATAGTTTCGGGAATACCTGGTTTTCTAATTTCCATAAATCCATACTCTACAGGCATGTCTGGAAATTCTTCAGCATACATATCTTTATAAGCTTTAATTACTTCTTCACCATCGTCTAATCTAGACCCATGGGATAATAATAAAATTCCTGTTTTTTTATCAGACATAATTAATCATCCGTTATAAGTTTTAAGTTAAATTCAGTTAAGTTATCTTGAATAGAAAATTTTTCAAAAAAATATATGAAAAATTATTATAATTTTTCATTTGTCATGTCAACTAAAATATCTATTAAAATATCATCCGCTTTAATTGGCTCAGGATAAAGAATTTCACCGTCAAATTCCACAGGGGTCAAATCATGACTGTGGTCATGACCATGACCGTGGGAATGGGAATGTGAGTGTTCATGGTCATCCAATAATCCTAAAATATGAGGAATATCATGAGTTGTGTGCATTCCAGGAGCAATAAAGATAGGTACAACAACCAATCTTTCCAATTCGTTTTCATCAACTAATTTATTGATTGATTCAGGAATGCTTGGACCGCATAATTCCATGAATCCGAAATTTGAAGGCATATCACAAGTCTTTTCAAACTTATCGTATAATGCAGTGGCAAACTCTTTATTATAATTTAATCTTGATCCATGAGTTACAAGTAAAATTCCAGTTTTAGCATCGTCATCTAATTTGGATTCCACTAATGCTTCATTGATTCTTTTATCAATAATATCCAAAAGCTCATCACGAGGCCCAATGGAACTTAATAATTCAATTTCCCCATCAAAGTCAACATCATCAGCAATGGACAAGTAATGTTCTGGAGGATAGTTTCCATCCGGACATCTTGGATCTTCTTCCAAAGGCTCGAGACCCAACAATTGTGGAATGTCAATATTGGTATGAATTCCTGGAGCTAAAAACACAGGTAAAGCTATGATTTTATCTAAATCATCAACTTCATCTTTTAAAATTTCAACAGCCCCTGCAATTGTAGGCTCTGAAACCTTCATATAACCAATTTCAGTTGCAAGACCGGTTTTTTTGATAAATTTCTCTTTAATTTCAACAAATACTTCTTCTGCGTAAGGCAAGGTACTTCCATGACTTACTAAAATAACAGCAGTATTATTTGATAACTTTGAATTTGTATCCATAGGAGATTACTCCATCCTCTCCATCTTCTCTGATTCTTCTAAATACCATTTCCACATCGTCACCGATTTCAATATCTTCAACATCACAGTCGACAAGTTGTGAAGTTAATTTAGCACCTTCTTCAAGTTCAACAACAGCTACAGCATAAGGAGCTGATTTTTTAAAGTTATCAGGTGCGGATCTGATTACTGAAAATGTGTGAATTTTACCTTTTCCTGAAAATTGGAAAGGTTCAAGATTTCCTTTTCTTCTACAATTAGGACAAACTACACGAGATGGGAAGAATAATTCTCCACAGGTGGTACATTTGGTACCAATAAGATTGTATCTTTGTTGTATATGACGCCATGTTCTTACAGTATCTGACATGTAAATCCTCCATATATTTTCTAATAAGTATAGTTTCTAATCAATAATATAAATAAGTATTTTTTTTATTACTATTTTCACTTAATTTCAAAAAATGTAATACACATTTATGCAGAATCATGGAGTCGCAGTTGAGAAATAAATTTATAAAAACATTGTCAAGTTAAATATTATGAAAATTGACTCTAAAGGCAATATGTTAGTAGGTAGTGTAGCCATTTTAATTGTATCCTTGTTATTAATATCAATTTTTATAATAACGAGTATAAATTACATTGAAAATGGAAATATCGAATTAAAATCAAATAATAATTTCAAATATATTATTGACGACTATTCGAGAAACCTGGAAGTTCTTGGAAGGGATGCAATAGCTGAAGCTACACAAAAGGTATACAACGGTTTGCCTGTTTTCAACAGCAAAAATCAGATTAAAAAAAATTTGAATAATATATTAAAAGAAAAAAATAAGGAATTAGAAAAAAAATATGGAGTGGATATCTCATCAGAAGTATTATCAGTTGAAAACACAGAAACTCCCTGGAAAATACTCTTCAAAGTAAAATTAAACGTGAAAAAGGATGACATTAAATACTCAAATACCATAGAAAAAAATGCATCGATAGAGGGTTTAAGAGATCCACTGCCACTTGCAAAATTAACAATAGCTTCCGGAATTTTAACATATGACAATAAAATTCACTACAAAAATGCAATAGCAGGATATATGGTCTTGCATCATTTGAAATCACCTGAATCATACATTGAAGCAACTGCACCATTGTATATCAAAAAATGCCCATATGACCCTTATATTCATCATGGAGACCCAGGAGTATTGAAAGATTGTTTAGACAAAGGATATTTCCATGAAAGTGCTGATGGAAGCTGTTATTTATGTAGACTTGAAGGAAAAGGAAAATGTCCTCATTATGGTATGGAAGTATTTATTCAAACACATACGCCACTTAAAAACGAATCATTATCCTGTAGTGACCATGTAGTCTTTTCAGATCATTATAATGGTGAAAAAATAAATCCGGATGATTGGAACAGCCTGATTTTAGATTCATCCCATAAGAAAAAATACGGTCTTGGGAGTGAAGAGAATGGATAATAAGGGAAATGTTACACTTGAAATAGGGGTCATTATAATAATCCTTTTAATGGTGATGGGAATCGTTCTTTCACTGAATGAAATCAGTACAGAAAAAATAGTAAGTCAAAGTGAAAACGAACATATTCAAACACTGCTTGAAGAATCTGTAGTCAATCTAATAAACAATCCAGGAACTCCTCCAAATTGGGAAGTAAATAAAAAAGGAACTCCCGGTCTTGCAATTGTTAATGAAGAAGGACAGGTTATTCCAAATAGTGTTTCTTATGCTAAATTACTTGCAATGGGAAGTGACTACAACAAGTTTGTAACGAAAAACCTCTTCAACTCCAAAATCAAAACATCGATTGAACTGATTCCAAAGGAGAGTAGTATTTCAAGTGTAAAAATTGGAAATGATGAATCTTCAAATAACATTCATTCAGTAAATAGGATGGTAAAATGTGACTTTTTCAAAAAATATGTTTTAAAGGATTTTCAAAATGACGGTAAATGCAATCGCAATCATGACCAAAATTCCCATAGCTGTGATTATTTTAAAGTATTCAAAGGAAATTTAAGAGCATTTGACTACTATTTACTCATTGATGAAGATGAAAAATATGATTTAAACTATTTTATGGGTTCAACAAGGCTCGTTAAAGATAAATCATGGGAACCGGTAAGATATGATGAAATCTATTTGAACAATAAAATTGAGTTCTATGACGATACGAGTGCCATAATCTTCATTCACTTTGACAAGCCCAATGCAAAGGCCGTGCTTGTTCAACTTCCAAAAAGATTTGATGAAAACAATATAAATTATGATTACTTTAGAACAAATGACTGCGAATTTATCTTAAAGGCCTGGTATTAGATTTAATTAAATAAAAATGCTTAACAACATCAGTGATACGGAAATCAAAATCAGACTTGAAATTGAATCTGTAACGCTTGTTGAAATTGGAATTACAATATTATCCGGGTCTAAATTATGATTGTAGGAGGTTATTGAAATATAATAGACTAAAAATACCATTATAGTGACTAAAATAAGTCCGGACAATGCAGAAATTGGAATTATTTTTTCAAATCCGACTCCAGTAACGCCAAATACAAGAGAGGAACCTTCAGCGAGTATTCCTATAAATGGGAAAATGACAATGGCTAAAATAAAACAGACTGCAAAGTTATGCAAAGCCTCTCCTTCAGGTTTTCTAATTGGTTCAACTAGACCGGAATGAATTCCTGATGATAGTCTTGCTCCCAAAATACTAATTAAGCTTCCGCATTCTCCTGAAAACAATGGTATCAATGTCAACAGACTTGGATTGGAGAGCAATGTTTCAACCGCACCATTTAATATTCCTCCTGCAGAACATCCTAAAAAGGAGCATAAAAGCAAAACAGGAGTGGATTGTGATAAAATTGTTTTAGTCTCATATGATAATCTGTAGCAGTAAATAAATGATACTATTACAATTAAAAATATAATGATAAGTGCTGCATCTTTTATAATCCAATTGACACTTAACAGCTGCAATATAAAAAGAGATAGAATAATAGCTGGCAAAGTAAACAAATCACCGAATGCAGCAATTATTGGACTTGTAATGTTGTCCGGATCCCAACCATGCTGAAAGCTTTTAAATGATATGAACATGGTTATCGGCAACATTATTAAATTTGAAATAACACCTGCAATTACGCTAATCAAAATGAAATCTATTAATGACATTGCAGGATAATGTAATAACAAACACATTAAATTAGCAACGATACCCAAAAATAAAGATAGAACTAAAGTTAATACAAAAGAAGAAAATATGTTGTGATTTAATTCTTTTGACCTTTCAAACTTAGGTGATATTATACCAATGTGGAGGTTGGTTGATAATCTTGAAGCAAAAGAACCAAAAATATTTCCCCTCATCCCAATAGCACCAGGAATCATTACTAACAATCCCGGAAATGTTTCAAGGAAAAAGGTCATTTTACCTAGAATAATACCTGCTATTAAATCACCAATAGCACAAATTAAAAGAGCAATTAATCCTTCTTTTAAAATAGATTTATGTTCTCCGTAAAAATCAGAGAACGCTTGAGTAGATAGTGAACTGCGAATCTTCTTCTGTTTGCTTTTCACAAATATCACTACCTTTAATCATTTTAATCACTCAATATTCTATAATTATTCTTCTAATTCATCTGGAATGTCATCTAATGAACAAGTTCCTGCAGCTAATTTTTCAAGCAAATCAGCGCCCTCATCTGTTCCTTTTAAAATTAATGTGTCACCAGCTAAAAGCATTGTATTCTTATCAGGACCGTAAATCCAGGATACGCCACGTCTAATAGAAATTACTCTCATACCTGTACGATTCACTAAAAGCAAATCACCTAATGTATTATTGGCTAATTCTGATGAGTCATCTATAGTAACTCTAACAATACTTTTATCGGATTCTTCCATAACCATTTTAAATACTGGATGTGGTTTAAAACCAGTTAATACTAAATCAGCTAAATCTTTTGCTGCATTTGCCATACTTTCTGTAGCTTCGGCAATTTCAAGTAATGCTGTTAATTTTTCAGCATCTTCATATGATCTGGCAGCAACCAATGATTCTTTTTTAATTTCATAATTCATTGCATTGACTTCATTTTCTAACGTAATTACTTCCTCAGCAGCAGTCTTACTGTTGAACAATACAGCGGAATAAGCTAAATCAACCATTAATTCCGACATGTTCTTCATTTCTATTAAAAGATTTTTGATTGACAATTAAATTACCTCATAAGTCGTTTGGATTGACATGCAATAAACATGCTTTTCTAAGTTTCAATAATGTTTTTTTCTTTGATTTCAAATCTTCAACTTCTTCTAAAATGTTTTCTAAAGGTTCTCTTAAGCATTCAACTGTTTCTTTATCGTGTAACCACATACATTCCTTACAGTTCCAAACGCCTTTGCCTTTAATCCATTCCCCTCCAGTTGAAGAATCTCCGCATGGATAAAATGGACAATAACAGAAATCACAGTACTGACCTTCATAGTGACATGGATAGAACTCACATTCACGATTAGGTCCATGTGCAATTTCGCCATTTAAAAATTTTTCATAATGATTTTGTGATAATGGATGAATTTTAGACCTTATAACATATCCTCTAGGTGTTACAAGTTTTCCATCCTGCTCATAAGTCAAATCGTTTCCGACTATTAATGTACAAGACATGTTAACAATGTCTTCTGTTAAATCTTTAAGTTTAACGATTGTTGCTTTTGGAGGCTCATACGTACTATCAATAATACCAATTAATGCATCTTCACCTTTAATATCTAAAACACATTGTTTAAATCTCCTGAATGGTTCTTTACGTGTTTTACTAATTGGATTATATATAGCAACTATTAAGTTAGCCTCAAGCGCATACCTTAATTTCTTTTCTATCTCAGAAAGTGGAGTCAATATATTGCTTAAGCTGATAGCTGCAAAATCATGCAACGGTGCTCCTAAGTGACTGGAAGCATAATTCAAAGCGGATACTCCAGGATAAACCTTAATTTCAACATCATCGTATTTACTAACAATCTGATACAATACGTTGGCCATTCCAAAAACACCAGGGTCTCCAGAACTAATCAATGAAACTGTTTGGCCATCAAGACTTTTTTGAATGGCAAATTCAGCTCTCGCTATCTCATCGCCCATTCCTTTTTTTATAACTTCCTTACCGGAAATTAAATCCTCAATCTGATTAATATATTTTTTATAACCTATAATAACATCAGATTCCTCGATGGCTTTAATAGCCCCCAAGGTCATGTTATCCCTATTCTGACCAATTCCAATTACATTAATCATTGTATCAACCTAATATAACTAATAGCTATTGTTACTGCTGCCGCCACTACTACTGCTACTACTGCTACTACTGCCGCTACTACTATAATCAGTATATGCAGTATTATAACTGTTACTGCTGCCGCTATAATCAGTGTATGCACTATTGTAACTGTTACTGCTGTTATAATTAGTGTATGATGTATCACCAGTTTTATTATGCAATTTTAAGATTGAATTTATTACTATTGACCTTTCATCAACTGTAAGTCCATTTTCCTTGTAAGATGCATTTCCTTTTGCTATAATCTTAAAGGATGGGACTTTACTAATAACAATTTGTCCTGAGTTTGAATTAGGAGATGCATAACCTAAAGCTTCTATAGTTACTGTAAAATTGCCTTTACTAGTGTCATCGTAAGTTGTAACATTCATAGAATCAACATTAACACCATCGACCTGCGACATTGACTCCATCTTCAAGGCTACATCTTTTTTATTAGTAATATTAAGAGGACTTGGATCTTTAATTAACATATCATTTACTTTTTCTGGAGTAAACATTCCAGTTATTTTTGAAATTTGCATATCTATCAGCCCTTGAACATTAGGAGCTTCGGAAGTTACAATGGTATATGAACTAACAAGTCCCACTTCAAAGAATATAATAAATAATACAACAATTAAAATAATTCTAAGTACCTTACTTGCCATTTTTATCACAATCATTTTATACTTATAATAAGTACATTATAATGATTTAATTTTTATTTTTAATATATAATAAATATAACGAATGAAAATAAACAATAAAATTAAAAATTCTCAAAGTTTATTAATATAGAAAATAAAAATTTTAACTAATATGTCAACTAATAAAATTCTATTAAAATTTGCAAAAAAGGGAATCAACCTATCACCTGAAGCTTATACTAAAGTTATTAATGCAGAAAATCCTATTGATTTTGCATCTTCACTGATAGTCAAATTAAAAAGCGATAAATTTACATCAAAAGATTTAATATCAGTCAGCGGTGAAATAGTTGATGAAATTACAGGTAATCATATAACTGAAAAAGAAAATCAGGAAACACTAATTGAAAAACAAAACAAACCAAAAACAGAACAAACACCAGAAAAACCAATAGAAAAACAAACACCACAAGTAGAAAAACCTGTTTCAATGGAAAATTTGAAAAAAGATAGTGATGTTAAGCAAAAACATGTAAATGAAGCCATTTTAGAAGCTTCAGAAACTGTTAAAGATGAAAAAATTAAATTTAAAAGAAACTTAGAGAAATCTAATGTTGAATATGATTTCGAAATCATTCAGGATACCAGTAAAAAATCATACACCAGCGGAGAACTTGAAAACCTAATTTCCTATTTCAAAAGTAGATATGAAAAATTATATAACATATTATCCAAAAGACCTGAACTTAGAAAACCTATTAAAGTAGCTGATATTGATGATTCTCAAGACAGTCTGAGCATGATTTTAATGGTTAAAGAAATCAGATCAAGTAAAAACGGCCATAAAATCGTCGATTTCGAAGATGATACTGGAAGCATATCCGTGTTATTCTCCAACAACAATGATGAATTGTTTGCTGAAGCTGAAAAATTAGTTAGGGATGAAGTAATAGGAGTAATTGCAAACAAAAGTGACGACAATAACTTTGCTTTTGGCCAACAAATAATCAATCCAGGTGTATTAAGAGTTCCGGAAAAGGAAATGGACTTTGGAATTGTATTCTTATCTGATGTTCACATTGGCAGTCTAACATTCCTTGAAGACGCATTCACAAGGTTCATTGATTGGATTAACTGTGATTATGGTACTGAAGAACAAAGAAGAGTGGCTGAAGATGTTAAATATCTTATTATCGGTGGGGATATTGTAGATGGAATTGGTGTATATCCAAACCAGGAAAAAGAGCTTGCAATTAAAGACATTACAGAGCAATATAACGAAGCAGCCAGATTCTTGGGAAATGTCAGAAGCGATATCAAAATCATTATTGCTCCTGGAAACCACGATGCATCAAGAGTCGCTGAACCTCAGCCTGCTGTACCTGAAGAATACGCTAAAGCATTATATGAATTGGATAATGTTGAATTTATTTCAAATCCTGGTGTAGTTTCATTGGATGGAATCAATGTCCTAATATACCACGGACGTAGTTTTGATGATTTGGTAATGGCTGTAAAAGAATTTACTCACGAAAGAAATGACCTATTGATGGAAGAATTATTACAAAAAAGACATTTAGCTCCAATTTATGGAGAAAGAACACCATTAGCTTCAGAACTTGAAGATTATTTAGTTATTGACGAAGTACCTGATGTATTCCATACAGGACACGTTCACATTAATACATATAGAAGATTTAAAGGAATACATATGATTAATTCAGGTACATTCCAGACTCAAACAGAGTTCCAAAAAATTTATAACATTGAACCAACTCCTGCTGAAGTTCCTGTACTTCATAAAGGAAAATATAAGCATTTTAAATTTTTATGATGAGGTTTTTTAATGAAAAAGAATATTGATGAAATAATTAAAATTTCAAATGAGATTTATGATAAAGGATTAGTTTCAGGAAAAGCTGGAAACATTAGTGTGAGATTTAAAGGAGAAATTGGTGATATAATTGCCATAACCCCTACATTAAAATCTCTGTCTAAACTAAATGAAGAAGACATAGTATTGGTTGATCTTGATGGAAATGTATTGACTAAAGGAAAACCTTCCTCAGAAGTCAACATGCATTTGGAAATCTATAAAAAAAGACCTGACGTTAATGGTATTGTTCATACACATTCTCCATATGCTACAGGATTTGCCCATTCATCTAAAAAAATCAAGAGGTATGAGGGTTTTGGTGAAATAAAAACTCCATATTTAGCTGAAATAGATTATGAAAAACCAGGAAGCGACGAATTGGCTAAAAGTGCCAGTGAAGGTCTTGGAACTGAAGACGTTTTAGTATTGAAAAATCATGGAGTAATTTGTGTAAGCGATAATCTAAAAGAAGCGGAACTGCTTGCAGTTTTTGTTGAAGAAATTGCAAAAAGTCAGTTTATAACATTGATGTTAAATTCAGTTGAAGATAGAATTTAATCTTCACCTGAAAAAACATTAGATTTTTTTCTATTATCCATTCCTTCTTCAATCATTTTAAGGATTAATCCGGATAATGAAGTATCTTCATCGATTGCAATTTTTTTTAATTCTTTTTTTAAATCAACGGGAAGATTTATAGTAGTTTTACTTATATCTGACATGTATAATAATTGATATTTAATTTAATATAAATTTTACTATAATCATCGCATTAAAAAATTAATTCATAACACCAAAAACTATTTAAGTGTAGGATAAAATATATAGTATTTAATACACATTTGACTTGTTTTTAATAATATTTTTGGGAGGAGTAGTTATGAGCAATCAAACAATCGATGAAGTATCCGAGATTCTTGAGTACATTACTGAGAATAATACTGTACCACGTAATATTAGAGAGGCAGCTAAAGATTCTAATGAACTTTTACACGATGAAGAGCAAGACCAATCTGTAAGAATAAGTACAGTTTTAGGAAAATTAGATGAAATAAGTAACGATCCAAATATTCCAGTTCATGCTAGAACTTTAATTTGGGAAGTTTTATCAAAATTAGAATCAATCTAATTTCTTTTTTTTATTTTATTAATATTTTGAAATAGCAACTGCTATTGTAACACCATCATAAGAAGTTTTTTTATAAATCAATTTTGAATCAAAACCTGCTGTAATTAAAGCTGAAGGTTCACAAACGCCATAGATTCCAAATTTAGATTTTACAAATTCAGATTTTTGTATATCATTTGACTCGAATAATTTTAATTTATCCAAATCAACGAAATTGATTGGAACATTTAATTTATCTGATAATTCTAACATACCTTTTTCATCTTTTTTAATTTCAGCAGATGCAAACATGTTTATTCTTGATATATCCATTTTTAAATCACTCAATGACTTTTTCAATCCATAATATAAATCATTGCATTCTTTTCCACGTTTACATCCTAATCCAACAACAATTTTTCTCTCCTTTAAAATAATCTTATGATTTTGCAACAATACATGGATTTCATCTGTATTTATTTTTGATGAATAATTAATAGAGACATCAATTTCATGTGTATTATTTTTCAAATATTTATATAAATAATCTAAATTTTTTTCAGAATTGACAATAAATGAAATTTGTCTTCCTTCTAAAATTGACTTATTGAAAAATAAAATTTCATCTGTATTATCGATAGACAGGTAAAGATCTCTTGCCAAAACATCAATTCCCAACCTTTTGTTAACATCAGTGGAAGTGGTAATCACAGGTGTTGCATTAATCAATTTGGATACCTTTTTGGTCAATTTATTTGCACCACCCAAGTGGCCTGACAATGTGGATATTACAAAATTTCCATTGTCATCTATGTTTAAAACTGCTGGATCAGATACTTTTGATTCTATTAAGGGTGCAATGGATCTAATCAAAATTCCAGATGCCATTATTGCTATTATTGCATCATATTCATAGAATAGTATTGAAAAATTTTTTTTTACATTTTTATGATATAAATCAGTTTTTATGACTGTTGAATCAGCATCCAATTTATTTTTTAATGTGACTGCCAATTTTTGACCTTTATCTGACACTGAAATTATTGCGATTTTCATAATATCACTTTCATCAATGTTAATAATAAGATTATTGTAAATGTAAATAAAATAATTGTTAATTTAGACAATTTTACTGCTTTTTCAATATCTTCAACTTCAATTTCCTTATTTTCATCACCTAAAACATAGGTGTCTTTTTTAATAAGTTTAATATCAAGAGCTCCAGCAGTGGATGCCATTGTATAGCCAGAGTTTGGACTTGGACAATTTCTTGCATCTCTCATCATTATCCTGAAACTGTTTTTTCCATTTAAATTAAGAATATAAGCCGATAAAACAACATACAAACCAGCAATTCTAGATGGAATATAATTTAGAATATCATCAATCTTTGCCGGAAAATACCCAATGTCTTTTAATTTTTCAGTTTCATAACCAACCATTGCATCAAGTGTATTGTACATACGATATAACATTGGAACAAGCAGTAACCAGTATAAAGAATCATTTATCTGATAAAATAATATTATAATGCCAAATATGAAATAGTAAAAAATTGGTGCAACATATGAATCTGTAATGTTTTCAGTTAAACTTTCAATAGTTGCTGAAACGATAAAACTTTCTGTTAATTCATCTGTGTTTCTGCTAACTAAATAAGATACTGATTGTCTAGCTTTATCTAAACTTTCATTTAAATCATTTTTAACATCAACAGCTGTTTGTAATAGCATATTAACAGAAAATGAAGATGACAATAATATTGTAAATATAATAAATAAAAATATCAGATTGATTTTTCCAATAAAATAAAATAAAAATATTATTACACTTGAAACCAATGTTGTGGACAATACCAATAACATACCGGATAATCTGTTTTCAATTCTTATGAAAATATTTTTGAAGAAATTAATTATTGATCCATAAATCACAACAGGATGAATTCTTCCTGGAAGTTCACCATATATGACATCAATTGCAAGTGAAAACAATAAAGCCAATATAATAAATAAAAATAAATTTAATGAATTAATATTTCCTCCATTAGAAAAAACAATATCATTAATAAATTTATTATATTCAATCATACTTTATATTATATATAATAAAAAAATATATAATTTATTATTAAATTTTTAAAGATGATACTATGGATTTTGAAGAAAACATTAAAAACTGGTTAATGGACGAAGAATGTCTTATAGAAAAGAAATTTGATGAAAATGCAGATTTTCACTATATCATTGAATTTCCAAAGGATAATATAATGGATGTTGTCAAACCTGTAGGAAAAGATTGTATTATTATTGCTTGTGCTACTCAGGTTGCTCAAGAACATGTCAATTTGATGGTTGCTTCAAGACCTGAAGTAAGAAGGAACTTTATTTTAGATTTACAATTTGGACTTAACAGCTATCTGGTTGATTTTGAACTTAGTATCAATCAGGATCTCTTGCAGCAATTTGTTGTAACAGATACTATTTTTGAAGATGGTTTAACAAAAAATGAATTAATGAAAACTATTAAACGTGTTTTTAAAGCAAAATTACATTGTATTTTCTTAATTGACAAAGCATTTGGTGGAGTTTCACCAAACGTATCATCCTCCAATCAAAACGACATGTTCGTTTAATGAGGGAGAGGTGCATTTCAAGTATAAACTTTTTGAGGGTATATTAAGATTGAAGAGGTATATTTCATCTGTAAACACTTGAAATTTATCTTTTCTATTTTTTCGTTATTTTTAATTTAACCCAATTTTAACATTAATTTTGATATTTAATGATATTAAATCAAATTTTCATTTTCGTTACACTTGAAACCCATGTCTTGAAAATTGATTTTCGCATGAAATATGATACACTTGAAACATATCTCTCACTCTCTTAGAATTTTTTAAAATTTTCTTTTTTATGGAATTTCTCTTTTGATATTTTTTGTTTTGTCATTTTTTTACACTTGAAATAGTTATTTTATATTTGAAATTTTACTATTTCATGTTTTATATTTTAGATTATTATCATAAGCGTTTTAATTAATTAACCTGATAAATTTTGTTATTTTTATAAATTAAGATTTATTAGTTATCTATTTTTTATTTTAAGGAATTTTAATTTTCAATTTTATTATTTTATAATAACTATTGTAATAAAAACATTTATTTATGATATTGCTTAATAAATTAACACTGGAATTAATACTTATAGTTTTTTTCTAATTTTTACATTGACTTATAATTTTTTATACTGGTGTTAATAATGGCAAATATTTTTGATGAAATGGAACAAAATGAAACTGATTTAAATATCATTTTTAAAGATAAAAAACCTTTAGATCACAGATTTTTACCTGAAAAATTAGTTCACAGAGAAGAACAGATAAGGCAGATAGCTAAATATTGGGTTGATGCACTAAATCAAGTAACGCCTTCGAATGTAACATTATATGGTAAAACTGGTACTGGTAAAACTGCAGCATCCAAATTTGCCCGTGAACAACTGATTGATGCAGCAAGCCATAAAAATGTTTTTGTTAAGGTTGAATATATCAGATGTACTGATTACACTACTGAATATCAGGTCATTGCTCAATTATGCCAAAAACTTGGAAGGGATGTTCCTAACAGGGGTTGGACAAAAGGAGAAATCGTAAATACCTTTAGGGATATTTTCAAAACTAATGCTTTCGGTAAAAAGTTAATTCTTATTGTTATTTTGGATGAAATTGATATCCTGCTCGATAAAGATGGTGATGGAATTTTATACACTTTAACAAGGACAGATAATGTTTCTGTTTTATCCATTAGTAATTATCTTGATTTTAAAAATTTAATCAAATCCAGAGTAACCAGCAGTTTGAACGATAAGGAAATTGTATTTCCTCCTTATGGAGCAGATCAATTAAGTGATATATTGTCTGAAAGGGCTCAATTGTCATTCAATGATGATGTTTTAGATAGTGATGTTATTCCATTATGTTCTGCTATGGCTGCCAAAGAAGAAGGTGATGCAAGATATGCTCTTGACTTACTTAAAAATGCTGGTGAATTGGCTTTTGATGAAAATGCGGAAAAAGTCACTAGCGAACATGTTAGAATCGCAAAAGATAGAATAGAGCATAATAAGGTCACTGAAATTATTCAAACATTGCCTTTACAACAGCAAAGGGTTTTGGAAGCAATATTGAATTTGACTAAACAAGGTGATGAAATCAGCTCTGGAAAATTATATGATGAATATAAGGAGTTATCCAAGCAGGATGCTGTTACATACAGAAGGATATTCGACTTTATTAACGAACTTGAATTATTGGGAATAATTTCTACCAATACAATTTCTCGTGGTCGTGGAAAAGGCAGAACCAATATCATCAAGTTGCAGTGTGATGAAAATTTACTTGAAACAACCCTTTTCTCTATTTAGGGTTGTTTTTAATTAATGTTTTTAGAATAGCCATTCTTACAGGAACGGCATTGAATGCTTGAGTGAAATATTTATTGTATCTTGTATCATCGACATCAGTATCTATTTCATCAATTCTAGGCAATGGATGCATTACAATAACATCTTTACCTTCAAGCATTTTTTTATTTACTATATAAGCTCCTTTTATTTTTAAATAATCGTTTATATCACCAAAACGCTCTTTTTGAATTCTTGTAACATATAACACGTCAACATCATCAATTATGCTTTCGATGTTATTTACTTCTTCATAAACAATATTGGTCTGATCTATATCGTGAAGAACTTCCTGAGGCATTTTAAGCTTATCTGGTGATACTAAATATATTTTAACGTTATTGTATAAACATAATGCATTTGATAATGAATGTACTGTACGACCAAATTTCAAATCACCTATCAATGCTATTTTTAAATTGTCGATTTCGCCAATTTCCTTTTTTATGGTATACAAATCTAGCAATGTTTGTGTTGGGTGTTGGCCTGCACCATCTCCGGCATTAATGACTGGAACATCAACAATATCTGATATGAACTTTGAAACTCCTTCAAGTTCATGTCTGATTACCAAAGCATCACTATATCCTTCAAACATTTTTGCTGTATCTGCAATGCTTTCACCTTTTGACACTGAACTCGAACCGCTAGTTTCAAATCCAATGCATTCACCATTTAAACGTTTCATGGCAGTTTCAAAAGACATTCTTGTTCTTGTTGATGGTTCAAAGAACATTAAACCTAATATTTTTCCTTTTAATTCTTCAGAAATTTCTTTTGATTTAGCAATATCCTCTAATTTGCTTGCTTCTTCAAGAATATAATCTATATCTTCCCTATCGAAATCCTTTATGGAAATTATATTTTTTAATTTAAAAATTCTAATCACCTTTTCTATATTATTCTTTCTATAGGCACAACAAGTATATCTTTTGCACCTGCATTCCTTAATTTATTCACTAGATCAAAAACTTCATCTTCATCTATTACAGCTTGTGCTGCAACAGTTTCTTCTTCTGACAATACTTCAGATATTGTTAAACCACCCATTGATGGCATAACTTCTTTTACACACTCCAAATCTTTTGTTTTTACATTCATCATTAATAATTTTTTACGTGCAGCATCCAATACACCTTTGATACTGGTACTGACTGAATCAATTAAATCCTTTTTAGTTTCAACACTTTTTTTATTTGCGATAAGAACTATTGAACTTTTAAGTAATGTATCTACAATTTCCAGGTGATTCATTTTTAATGTTGTTCCAGTACTGGTTAAATCAGTTATTAAATCGGCAACACCTATAAATGGAGCCGCTTCTGTAGATCCGCTTAATTTAACGATTTTTAAATTTAGATTATTTTTTTCAAGATATTTTTTTGTTAATGTTGGAAATTCGGTAGCTAATGTCATTTCGGATGTAATGTCATCAATTGATTTGATGTTTGAATCTTCAGGGGCCGCCAAGACCAAATTTGTTTTTCCAAATTTCAAATCAAGCAATTCGATAACATCAGCTTCGCTTTCTTTTATTAAATCTATACCTGTTATTCCAATATCTGCTATTCCATCTTGAACAAATTCAGGAATATCTGATGCTCTTGCAAATAAAACATCAATATCTTTATTAAAAGTTTTAGAAATTAGTTTTCTACTTTCTTTATCCTTTAATCCTAATCCTGCCTTTTCTAAAATATTTATTGAAGGTTCACTTATTCGTCCTTTGGAAGGAACAGCAATTTTTATTTTCATTATAATCTTTCCAATTTTTTATATGTTTATATTTTTGTAATCGTGTTATTTAATACTTTTTTTTAGGTTTTAGTATTATTAATCATTATAAATCTTACTACTTTTAAATATTTATTCTTATTTTTTTGTTTTGTCAACTATTTAAGCAAAATATTTAAATATTAAGTCATATTATAATGTATATCTAACTTAAGATTAATTGAATTAGTCTTAAGTTTTAATAAAATTTACGAGGTGAAAATTATGTCTGAAATACCAAAAGCTCCTATTGCAAGAATCATCAAAGAAGCTGGTGCTGAAAGAGTTAGTGAAGATGCAAAAGCAGAATTAGCTGCATACGTTGAAGAAGTTGCTCGTAACGTTGCTAAAGAAGCTACTCAAGTTGCTAAAATCGCAAAACGTAAAACTATTAAAGCTGATGATATTAAATTAGCTATTAAAAACTTATAATTAAGTTTTTAACTACTTTTTTTATTTTTTTTAGGTGTTATTATGAAAGATAATACTATATTGATTAAAAATGCATTAATTTTAAATCCGAATAACTTTGAAAATAAGGAACAATCCCTTTTAATAAAAAATGATTTTATTTCTGAAATTTCTGATGAAATCGATGAAGGAAATGTTGACAAGGTAATTGATGCAACCGGAAAAATATTACTTCCGGGATTCATTAATACTCATACTCATTTATCAATGGCATTGTTTAGAGGTTTAGCCGATGACTTAAGTTTGGACAGTTGGCTGAATGATCATATATGGCCTATGGAAGCAAATCTTAATGGAGAATATTGTTATATTGGGGCATTATTGGGTGCCGTTGAATTAATCAAATCAGGTACAACAACTTTCAGTGACATGTATTTTTATATGGAGGATGTTGCCCGTGCAGTAGATGAAGCCGGTATCAGAGCAGTCTTATCATATGGAATGATTGATTTTGGAGATGCTGAAAGAAGGGAAAATGAAATTAAGGAAAATATTAATTTATACGAAAATTGTAATGGAATGGCTAATGGAAGAATCAAAGTATTCTTTGGACCTCATTCCCCTTACACAGCATCAGAGGAATTGTTGATTAAAGTTCGCCAACTGGCCGATGAATACAATATGGGAATTCATATACATGTTTCTGAAACTGAAAAAGAAATTAATGATGTTTCTCAAGAAAAAGGATTAAGACCTTTTGAATACTTGGATAAAATAGGATTTTTAGGTCCAGATGTTGTTGCCGCCCATTGTGTATGGTTAAGCGATAATGAAATAGATATTATAAAGAAAAACAATGTCAAGGTTTCACATAATCCATGCAGTAATATGAAATTGGCTTCAGGTATCGCTCCGATTTCAAAATTGATTGAAAATGATATTTGTGTAAGTATAGGTACTGATGGCGCTTCTTCAAATAATAATCTTGATTTGATTGAAGAGCTTAAGACTGCAAGCTTGCTTCAGAAAGTATCCACACTTGATCCTAAAGTCTTATCTTCAGATGAAGCTTTAACTATGGGAACCATTAAAGGTGCAGAAGCTTTAGGACTTGAAGATGAAATAGGTTCCATTGAAGTAGGCAAAAAGGCAGATATTATTTTGATTGATACTGATTCAGCTAATATGGTTCCAGACAGTTCCAATTTGAGTTCAAATATTATTTACTCAGCTAATGGTTCTAATGTTGACACTACCATTTGTGATGGTAAAATATTGATGGAAAATAAAAAATTAGTTGTTTTGGATGAACAAGAAATTTATGACAAAGCTAGAAAGGCTATAAAAGAATTAAAAGAATTAAAAGAAGCTAATATCTAGCTTCAAATTCTATTTTATTTTTATTTATTACAATACTTTTTTTCCATTCGTCTAGACTTTCAGGGAAATCAGATCTGAAATGAGCACCCCTACTTTCTCTACGAAGTATTGCTGATTTTACAGTTAAAATACATATTTCAACCATGTTGATTACTTCAAGAGCTGTTACCAATTCGGTATTATACTGTTTTTTCTCACTTACGTCAAGGCTGTCCAGTTCCTTTTGCATTTCTAGAAGTTCGCCTAAAGCTTCGTTTAATGTTTTTTCATCTCTTACAATAGCTACTTTCTCCCACATTAATTTTTTAATTCTGTTCTTAAATTCCTGTGGTTTGATAGTACCTTTTTTGATAATTCCTTCAATTCTTGTAGCTTCGTTTTCAACCATTTCTTCATTGGTTTTTAAATCGGTTTGTTTGGCGGCTTTGGATGCACTTTCACCGGCTATTTTTCCAAATACTTGTGTATCTGCCAGTGCATTACCTCCCAAACGGTTTGCTCCATGAACTCCTCCGCAAACTTCCCCTGCTCCAAATAGATTTTCAAGGGATGTTGATGCATCAGTATTGATTTTCAAACCACCCATAAAGTGATGTGCGGTAGGAGCCACTTCTATTGGCTCATGTTTAATGTCTACACCAACATTTTCGAACTGCAAAACCATTGTTTCGAGTTTTTCATCAATATAATCGTCATCCAAATGAGAAATATCTAAATAGACTCCTCCGTCATCTGTTCCTTTTCCTTCAATTATTTCCTGATATATTGAGCGAGCAACAACATCACGTGTGGCTAGTTCCATTTTTTCAGGAGCATATTTGGACATGAATCTTTCACCATCTTTGTTTAGGAGGATTCCACCTTCAGCCCTTACCGCTTCGGTTACTAAAATTCCCCTTTTGGTTTTTGGTTTTACCATACCTGTCGGGTGGAATTGAATTTGTTCCATATCAATCAAACTGGCTCCGGCTCTAAATGCTATTGCATATCCATCTCCATTTTTCTGGAATGTGTTTGATGTTACAGGGTATAATTGACCAGCTCCTCCACTGGCCAATATTGTTGCTTTTGCTTGGAAATATATTAAACTGGAATCTTTTAAATCAAATCCGCATGCACCTATTACCTGTGTGCCTTCGCATACAAGTGATGTTATCATTACTTCTTCAATACATTCAATATCTCTTCTAATGATTTCTTCTTTAAGTGCATTTAACAATTCCGCGCCTGTTCTGTCTCCTTGATAACATGTTCTTCTAAAAGATTGCCCACCGAATGGTCTTTGATCAATTTCACCTGATTCCTGACGGTCAAATAGAGCTCCATAATTTTCCAAATCTATCAATCTTTTTGGTGATTCATTGACTAATATTTCAACAAGTTTTTCATCGTTGAGGTAACTTCCTCCTTTAAGAGTGTCGTGCATGTGAGCTTCTATTGAATCGTCTTTGTCTACAGTTTTGAAAACAGCATTATAACCGCCTTCAGCCATTCCAGTACAACCAGATCTAAATGAAAGACCTTTAGAAACTATGAGGGGTTTTAAACCAGCATCATCAACTTCTATTGCTGCTCTGGAACCTGCCCCTCCAGATCCTATTATTAATACATCCGATGAGATAGTTTTTATTTCCATTATATTACCCTGTAAAATAATTTGTGATAGTATTTATATTCTTGATAGTTAAAATAAATTTCTTAAAAATATTTATAACAAAATAAGTTAATTATAGTTATATATCTATATTTGTTAGATTAAGTTTTAATAAAATATTTTACATTTCTACTAAATTAAAAAAATGATTAAATATTTTAATATTAAAGATTAATACATATAATTTAATTAGAGGTTTTTTCATGAAAATAGAGGGTGAAGTAACAAGCGGTTTAGGGAAAGGGTCATATTTTCTATCACAGGAATTTTACACTAAAGAGTTTGAAAAAAATTTAGGATTTATTCCATATCCTGGAACTTTAAATCTCATAGTTAGTGAAGAATATCTTGACGAGATTAATAAAATCAAAAATGAGTGTGAAAATTTAATAAAGCCTGATACCGAATTTGGAGCTGTTAAATATATTGAAGCAATATTAAATGATAATGTTAATGGAGCTATTGTCTTTCCTGCCAAGACCACTCATGAAGAAAATTATTTGGAATTCATTTGTGAAAAAAAGTTAAGGGATGAGTACAATCTTGCCGATGGCGACATTGTATCTTTGGAGTTCTAATTTTTTTAATTAATTTTTATATTTTTACAGTTTTACCAAAAAGTTTTTTATACATGACTAATATATTTGATAATACGTTCTCAGGGCGGGGTGCAATTCCCCACCGGTGGTGATTTTGATAAAATAAGTCCACGAGCACAAACTAAGTGTTGATTTGGTGAAATTCCAAAACCGACGGTGATAGTCCGGATGGAAGAGAAGTAATAGATTGTAGTTATTTTTAGCCCTGGTTCTAGTAAATAAGGAGATATTACTATGAATCAAGAAACAAACTTAGATAAAGCTTTAGAAGCTATTAGAAACGGTGAATTCGTACTTGTTTTTGATGATGATGATAGGGAAGGCGAAGTTGACATGATTATCGCTTCCGAATTCGTAACCCCTAAATCAATTGCAACCATGAGAAATGATGCTGGTGGTTTAATTTGTAACTGTCTACATTCTGATTTTTGTGAAGCAATTAAATTACCGTTTATGGTTGATATTATGCAAGCTGCATGTGAAAAATATCCAGAACTTGCTGAACTTGCACCAAATGATATTCCATATGATGAAAGGTCTTCCTTTTCAATTTGGACCAATCACAGAAAATCTTTCACAGGTGTAACAGATCATGACAGAGCAATGACTATTAGTGAAATGGCTTTAATGATGAAAGATGAAAGATTTGATGAATTCGGAGCTACTTTTAGATCTCCTGGGCATGTTTGTCTTTTAAGAGGAGCGGACGGACTTGTAAAAAATAGAAGGGGACACACTGAAATAGGTCTTGCATTATGTGAACTTGCAGGTGTTACTCCGGTCTGTGTAGTTTGTGAAATGATGGATGGTGAAACTGGACAGGCTACTTCAATCGCTGATGCTCGCAAATATGCTGAAGAGAATGGATTAATCTTGCTTAGAGGTGAAGATATCATTAATAAATATTTAGAAGAATAATTAATTTAAATTATTCTTTTTTTTATCTACAATATAATTAGCTATAAATTCTGTAATCTGTTTTATTTTATAGGAATTGTAAATGCTGAATGCAACATATCTTCCGTCATTCATTTGTATTTCCAAACCGTCCTTAACTTCTTTTGATTGATTTATAGCTATTATTTTTATCCAAGGAATCCTTAATGTCTTAGTTTTCAAAGCCTTTTCAATATGGATTCCGTCATCCTTGAATCTGACTGTCTTTACCACACGTCTGTTAATGTCGGATGCAATCTGAATATCTCCATTTTCATCAAAGATATAGTCAGGAATAAGACAAGTTGCTTTCCATCCCTGTTTCATTTTTTTCAGTACATGTGCACGATCTTTTTTTGTAAGTTTAACGCCTGTTTCGGGACTTAAATTAAGAGCCATTATATCACTTTACTTTTAATTTCATCAAATGTATAAATTTTATTGAATTCGACTTCACGGGCCATTCCGATTATTTCATCAATATTTAAATTTTTCTCAATTAATTCCATTGCATATGATGTAAATAATTCATATCTAATTTCAACTTCAGGAATAAATCCTCTCATATCAGCATTTTTTAATTTAGGAAGTTTTAAAACTTTTTCGACATTGGAATTATTCCTAATATATGGTACTACATTTTCGAATATATCATCATTATATACTTTATTGAGCAAAACTGCCTCAACTGAAACTCCAAATTTTTCAAGCATATTGGCATGTGAAACAATGTCTATAGCTGCAGATTCAATTCCACCTTTGTTTACACCTGTAGCTAAAATCATAGGAATGTTTGATGACATTGCAATTTCAGCAGCTGAAAACGGTACTTTTTCATTTAAAAGACCTGTAAACACACTCATAACACCTTCAATAAGCACGATATCATAGTCAGATGAGTTGAGTTTCGCGACTGTAGATTCGATATCACACCATCCAAGATGACCGATTTTTATGGATGCGAAATCTTCCATCTTTCCTTTTGTCAGGTACAATCCAGGTATGATATCACGAACATCAGGACCTACTTTTAGCAGTGCAACCTTATAACCTCTTTTTCTGATTGCACCTGCAAGGCCTGTTAATATGAAAGTTTTACCGGAGTCTGAGCCATTACTTCCAATCATTAAGTATTTGGGTTTGTTGAGAGGTTTAATTTCAGGTATTTTTATGTTTGTGTTGATTCCTACTTCATGCTGTAGGAATTTTTTGACTTGTATATTTCTATTGTAAATATCATCGAGGTCTTGTATATCTATTTGTTCCCTTAGGTTTTCTACAAGAATTGGGTTTTCATCTAGGATGCCATGAATCATGGTACCGATGACATTACCATCATCGTTACATGCTCCAGAAAAGATGTTATAATCACCTTTTTCGTTTGTATCTCCATAATTCATTCTTTGAACTTTTGAATAGAATAATGGTTTGGCATCTCCTTCAACTTTACCATAGGTATGAGTGTGAAAACCGTCAACATCTTCTGTCTGGTTTTTTACTAAAAATGAGTTGTCAAATACTTTTGCCTTAACTCGGTCGCTTGTAATTAATGGAGAAAAATTCACGTCAATTAAACCAAGTCCTTCTTTAACGATTGGTACTGGTGATTTTCTTCCGATATCTATCTGGTTTGAAAGCAGCTGAAAGCCGGCACAAATTCCAATAATCGGTTTTCCGTCACGGGCCATTTTTTTAATTTCAGTATTTAATCCCATGTTCATGTCATTGGATTCGATTAATGTTCCGCCTGGAATGATTAATGCATCCAGTTCTTGTGAAGCTTTAACACCATTAACAAGACCATTTTCTTTTACAATATCTGTAGGTAGATTTCCAAAATCTTCAAATCCTGGAACAGACCCATTTAAATAAGCAAGTCCTATTTTTGTCATAAAAATAACCTCTCTTATATTCTATTGTTTTTTATAGTGTATAAAATTTAGAGGTGTATTTCAAGTGTAAAATTTGATGATGATGTTTTGAAAACTATTTAATGGGATGGGTTTGAATTTCAAATTTACATGGATTGTTCATCCAGGAGGTTTTCTCCTTCTTTCCATTCCTTATATTCATAATATAATTGTTCATCTTTTATTTTTAAATCTTCAAGGAAATGCTTTTGTTTTTCATCATTCAGCTTTGATAGGATTTTTTCAATTGCAAGAAATGGAGCTAATTTCGGTTTTGGATCTTCTTTCTTTTGCATTTTTATTTTTATCAAATCGCAAATTTCCTTTAAATAATCAATGTTTAAAAGATATACTGTTTCAGGACTTGGGTCACGTTCATAATATTTTTCCGGCAATTCATCATTTTCAAAGTCTTTCATGAATTTAATTATTCTGTCCCTTTCTTGCAAAACCTTTACAAGGCTTGAATATTCAAATTCCTTTCTATAACTTTTTGAATCCAATATCATATTAATTGCTCCAAACCTTTTTTCAATTTAATAAAATAAAAATCAGTGTTAAAAAAAAAATAATTTATTGAGTGTTTTCAAAAACACTCATAGCTTTGATAATTTTTTCATCATCTAATGGTTTAGCTTGAATTTGTAGTCCTACTGGAATATTGTCCACTTCACCAGCTTTAATGCTTCCTGCCGGAATACCTGCAAGGTTAGCTATTACTGTTAATATGTCGTAGGCATACATTTCCATAGGTTCTATTTCAGAACCAATTTCGTGAGGAAGTTTAGGCACGGTTGGTCCCACAATCAAGTCTACATTTTCAAGCATTGCGGTGATTTCCCCTCTGATTACAGACCTTGCTTTTAAAGCTTGTTTGTAGTATTTTCCACTGAATTCAGCTTCTGCAATGTGTGAACCTATTTTAATTCTTCTTAAAACTTCTTCACCACATACTTCTTCAATTCTATAACCATAATCTCTTCCATCGTATTTTCTGGTTGCAGAGAAGAATTCGACATAGTTAATCAAGTAATATGTTGGTAAACATAAATCAATGTAATCGAAACTCACTTCAACAAGTTCTGCTCCGGCATTAACCAATTTATCAATAGCTTTGTTGACGGTTTTGTTAATTTCTTCGTCTGTAACATCAATGAATTCTTTACATACAGCTATTTTCATGCCTTCTAAACTTGTGTCTTCTAAAACTTCGGTGAAATCAGGTTTATCCCAGTCGAGAGTGGTACATTCAGTTTCATCATATTTTGCAATTGTATTTAAAGCTAGCGCAATTCCACTTACATCGTTAGCTAACGGTCCGATTTGGTCTAGACTCATGGACAAATCAAGTAAACCTTGTCTTGAAACGGCACCGTATGTTGGTTTAAATCCAACAACACCACAGTGGGATGCAGGGTTTCTTATGGATCCACCAGTATCCGAACCGATTGAAATGTCACACATTTCCGCTGCAATAGCTGCTGCACAACCTCCGGAGGAACCTCCAGGGATCCTTCCCATTGCCGCTGGGTTTTGGGTAGGTCCATAGTATGAAGTTTCAGTTGAACTTCCTGCTGCAAATTCATCCATATTTAAAATACCGATGATTATTCCATCTTCGGCAAGGATTTCTTCAACTACTGTTGCATTATAGCTTCCAATGTAATCTTCCAGGGTTTTGGAAGCTGCAGAAATAATCAAATCTTCCACATTAATGTTTGCTTTAATACCAAATACTAGACCAGCTAAAGCACCAACTTCTTCACCGTCTGCTATTTTCGCATCAATAGCTTCCGCTTGTTTTAATGCATTTTCATAATTTAATTCAATAAATGCATTAATGCTTTCGTTTTTTTCATCGATAACTTTAATGAAGCCTTCTACATTTTCTTTAGCTGTCATTTCTCCATTTTTTATGGAGTTTAATTTTTCAATAACGTTCATTAAAACACCTTAATAATCGTAAATTTATAATATTATTATTTTATTTTTTAAGGTTTATAAAGTTGTTTTTTTATTCTGAGAAACTTTAAACTAAATGATGTAATAATTATCAATTATTAATTTTAAATTAATTTCTTTTTTAAATATTTTTTATACCTCTTTTATAATGAAAGTTGTCCTATAGTTGATAAGTAATTGAAAAAATTGTTATACTTAAAATAACAATTGTATTATTAAGGAAATATTGTTTTGAGAGTAAAGAGGATTCACCATAACTTTGTAAGTTAATATTTTTCTTTGTTTTTAATTATTT
>R27__coassemble_371_pt1 | contig 31014 bp, 28 predicted proteins | sample R27__metabat2_low_PE_024 | metagenome-assembled genome bin R27
ATGTTGTGGTGGGATCGGCATTATTTTATAATTTTAATCCCATAATTATTTAAAAATGCAAAAAAAAAAAAATTACGAACTATAATTAATTAAACATCAAAAGTCATCACATCGAAAAATAACTGTAATAACAAATACAACAATTAAATAATAATTAAACAAATATTAAAAATAAGGTGTTTAAATGTCAATTGAAAAAGTCGATGAAATTTTAACAAAAGCAGAAGTATTCTACTTGTCAACTGTAGATGGAGAAAAACCAAAAGTAAGACCGTTAGGTTTCCACTTGTTATATGAAGACAAAATTTACTTTGGAGTGGGAACATTTAAAGAGGTTTACAAACAAATGGAAGTAAATCCAAATGTTGAAATAGCAACATGGGATGGAGAACATTTTTTAAGATATTACGGAACTGCAGATTTAACCAAAAATGAAGCAGTTGTTGAAAAAGCATTTGAACTTATGCCAGAAATCGCTGATGCATACAAGGCAAACGGCTGGGAAATGGGAGTATTTTTCCTAAACAACGCTACAGCTGAAATAAGAAATATGATGGAAATTGAAGAAAGTTATGAATTCAAGTATTAATGTCAAACATTAATACTCAAACTTTTTTAAACATGCCTAATATCAGTATAATCTGAAATTTCAGAGTTTAATGTGCATAAATCACCAATATTCAAATCATGAACATCACCATGCCCAGTAATTCTTGCAAAAGTTTTTAACTCTTCTGTTGAAACTCTTAAATAATTTTCAACTCTTTTTGCAGCAGTTTCTATTTTCAATCTTTTTCTCAATTCATCGTCTTGAGTTGCAACACCAACAGGACAATCCCCAGTATCGCAAATCCTATATTGCTGGCAAGCCGCCGCAATCATAACCCCAGTTCCAATAGCTATTGCATTGGCACCCATAGCCAAAGCTTTAGCAAAATCAGAAGAAACTCTTAAACCGCCGGTAATAGTCAAATCAATTTCTGAATTATGATTATCCAGGAATTTGCGAGCCCTTGAAAGCGCATATATTGTAGGAACAGAAGTGGAGTCTCTTACCAATTGAGGGCTTGCACCAGTCGAACCGCCTCTTCCATCAATTGTAATGAAATCCGGCTCGGCATATAATACATGTTCCAAATCATCTTCAATATGGCCTGCAGCAAATTTTAAACCAATTGGTCTTCCTTTAGAACATTGCCTTAAATCATCAACCAACTCCTTTAAATCTTCTTTTGTTGAAATTCCAGGAATTGTTGCAGGAGAGTGAATGTCCTCACCAATCGGTTTTCCCCTAACTTCTGCAATTTCAGAAGTTACCTTTTCACCTTGAAGCTGGCCTCCAAGACCAGGTTTTGTAGATTGACCTATTTTAATTTCAATTGCATCGGCATTTTTTAGATTATATTCAGTAGCGGAATATTTGTTTGGGACATATTCAAAAATATATCTATAAGCATTGTTCATTTCTTCAACTAAAATTCCACCTTCACCACTGCACTGGGCTGTTTTTATAGCTGCACTTCCCTTTGCCAGAGCTATTTTTGTTTCACGAGACAAAGCACCAAAGGACATGTGAGTGATGTAAATAGGACTTTCAATGATTAAAGGTTTTTTAGCGTTTTTACCGATGATTGTTCGAGTATTGACATCAACATCACTTTCCAATGGCTGTGGATTTAACTGACAACCCAAAAGCAAAATATCATCCCAATTAGGCATTGAAAAGTCAGTATACATTGCTGCAACAATACTCTCCCCAGTTATTGCCATTTGGTGTATTGCATCCATTTGCCTTATGTCTTTATCGCTTTTTGCAAAATTCTTATCGTATGCAAGTTCCAAACTTCCCACATCAGAATTTTCAGTTGATTTTGAGTTTTCAACTTCAACAAACTTGGATATATCCTGTTTACATATAGGACATTTATCCAAATCTTTTAATAATACTCCTGTTGCTTCTTCATTGTGGATATGGCCACAAATAGTACACTTGTATATCATAATAACCAACTCGCTTGTTACTAAGTGAACTATTATAGTATATATATTTAGCTATTCGCAAATCTCATTTACAATTGATATTGCATTAAGAGATCTTGGAAATCCAATATAAGGCAACATCACAGTAATGGCGGAAATTAACTTTTCTTTATCGTTGCCAACTGACAAATTACCTTGAATATGGCCTCTAAGTTGATTTTCACAACCACCTAAAGTAGTGATGAATGTGAAAGTAATCAATTCCCTTTGTTTATCATTTAACCCTTCCCTTGTGTAGAAATCGCCAAAACAATGACTTTCCAAAAATTTATTGATGTGCTGTTGACCTTCGAGAGTGGAATCATCCATCAACTTAATCAGATCAACTCCAAAATATGTTTCTTGAACTTCACGGCCGGATTTGTATCTGTTTTCAGCAGCAACATCAGGAATAATATCCAATGGCATTTTAATGCCTTTTTTGTCAAAAACTTTAATAACCACTCCAAAAAAATTATGTGCACGACCAAATCCTACATAAGGCACAGATTGATAGAGGAGTTCTTTAACTTCTCTAGGGCTTACATAGTTATCTAAAGCAGAATCTAAAATCTTTTTAAATGCCTTTGGAGATTGACATGCAATTAAGCTAGCCAAAATTACCAAAACTGATTCATTTTTATTTAATGATGAAAATTCAAGTACCTCATCAAATGCAAAATTCTTAAATATTTCATAAAATTCAGGATCGTTTTTTTCAATTCTTCCGAAATTGTCGAATAAATCATTCATAGAATTATTTTAAAAAATAAACTGTAATATATTTTTCTTTTTTTTAAACTAATGTGGAAAAAATACCACCTATTTTTCAAAAATAAGACAAAATATTATAATAAGCATAAAATATTTAACATTTAAATAGTAATAGTATTAAAATTAATAACGGTGATAACTTGTTAGGAGAATTTTTACCATTCATTGGTTTAATCATTTTTGGAAATATAGAAAACCTTATTTTAGCATCCCAAGGTGTTGTAAAAGGTGTTAATATTAAGATTTTAAGTGGACTAAGTATACTTGTAGTAATCCTTTGGTTAATAATCGGAACAGTGGCAACAGAAGTTGCAATCCAATATGCAAATTACATTGAATTCATTGGTGGACTTGCAATTTTTTTATTGGGTGTTAAAGCAATCTATGATGCTGTAAAACATATTAGATCAGTTAAAAGGGGTGAATAAAATGGTTGATTGGAAAGAATATGCGCCCTTTTCAGGTTTGCTTATATTTGGAAACATAGAAAACTTAATTTTAGCTTCTCAAGGTGCTGTGGCACACGTAAATCCATTTATTTTAGGTGGACTAAGTCTAATCGCAGTAATCATATGGTTATTACTTGGAACCTTTGGAACTAAAGTTGCTATAAAATATGCCGATTACATTGAAATCATCGGCGGTCTCGCTATTATTATATTAGGTCTCCAATCCATGATGGCAATATTGAAATAATTAAGATTAGATTTTGGATGAATGTCCATCATCTACTTTTTTAAAAAAAAAACATGGGAGAATACCCTTATAACTAGATTATTAATCTCCCAAAATATTATTTTTCAATATTTTAATTTATCTGAAAAATCTATTTTTAGTACAAAAAAAATTGGAGTTATATTGAAATAACTCACTCCAATATTAACAATTGAGAAAGAAAGCAATTTACTTTCTTTCCATTTGAACTAGTTTTAATCTCCCTTATTCCAGTTTACAATACCATAAACAATACATAAAAGTGTGGATAAGATAATTCCAACATAAACACCCCAAATTAATGGATCTTCAATCCCTAAAATCATCATGCATCACTTCCTTTATTGTCTATGTTTTTAAATGCCTTATCAATTACCTCTTGAGCAGGAGGCTTTGTAATCAAACTTACAATAATTGTAATTATTGCTGAAACCGGAACTGCTATTAACATTACATCAATAAACGGCCATGGAGCAGCAGGGAGAATTGTTTCAACACCAAATATAAATTTACAGATTCCAAGACCTACCGCAGTCTTTTTGAATACAAATGTTAACCAAAATAAACTAACGAAAGTTCCGGATACAATTCCTGCAATAGCTCCAAGACGAGTGATTCCTTTCCAGTAAAGAGCACCTAAAAATACTGGCAGGAATGCTGCTGCACAAATTTCAAAGAATAGGCTGGTTCCAAGCGCAACAACACTTCCCGGAAGTAAAAATGCCATTACCAATGCTAAAATGATTGCAATTAAAATCCCAATTCTTGAAATTGATACTTCATCCAGTTTTTGTTTTGATTTAGCTCTTAAAGTATGATATATATCCACACCAAATGCTGTACCTTGAGTATGCAATTGTGAAGATATTGTTGACATTGCCGCTGCGATTAAAGAGAGCAGGAAAATATAAACAAACCATTCAGGCAGTGCCATTGTAATAAATGTTGGAATAATTTTATCAATGTTTCCTCCAACTACATCCACTGCAATCTTTCCCAATTTATCCATGAAATATACATTTGAAAGAGAACCTACGATATATGCAGTAGTTGGCATGACTGCAATGAATATTCCACCAATTAAAACAGATCTGTTTAATTCTTTGTCTGATTTAACAGTCATGAATCTTACAATCAATGAAGGTTGTGCCAATACCCCAATACCTACACCAATTAATGTTGAAGATACTAATGACCACCAGAACGGTGTTCCAAATTTCGGGAACGATGTCCAACCTGTTCCACCAGTAGCCATAGCATCGGCAGGATACAGATTGCCCATATTCGTTAGAGCTGTATTTGCTGTGTCGACTCCTCCAAGCAACCAGTATACAAATACAAGTAAAAATACCATTGCAACAACCATAATTGTTCCTTGCAATGCATCAGTATACATTACACCACGAATTCCACCAAACAGTACATAGAAAGTGATGATAATTGACAATATTAAAAGAGCGATACTGAAATCAATTAATAGAGAAGATTCTAAAAATCTTGCTGCTCCAATCAATACCACTGCAGCATAAATAGGCATTGCACAAAAAATAATTAACCCTGAAACAGATTGAATGAACTTAGAGTCAAAACGTTTTCCTAAAAACTCAGGAAAAGTCAATGATTCTAATGCATGACCCATACGACGAGTTCGTTTTCCTAAAAATACGAAAGCTATGAATACACCAATAATAATATTTAAGAATGCCAACCATAAAACACTCATACCATATTGCCCTGCAACTCCTCCAAAACCAACAATAGCCGCTGTTGAAATAAAAGTTGCCCCATAACTCATTGCCATGATAAAGGGATGTGTATCCTTACCAGCTATCATAAAATCTTCAGAGGAATTGGTCTTTTTGTATGCATAATAACCTACAAAAACTAAAGCAAATATGTAAATTATAAATACAATTGCTAAAATCATTACGTCCATAAATAATTACCTCTATAAAAAAATAATATTAATCTATAACATATTATTTATATACTATTAAATAATATATAAATATTAGCATAAATATACATCCATGTACAATAATGTACATCATATAATTTGCTTAACCATATGAAAAATTAAACAAAATTATAAATTTTTATATTATTACCCACTAATAATTAAACATATTAAAATAAATAGGGATATTATGTTTTGGAATGAAGAAGCCGAATGTATGAGCAAAGAGAAAAAAGAAGAACTTCAACTTGAAAGACTTCAAAAGACTGTAAAACATGCATATGACAATATAGAATTTTATAAAAAAAGATTTGACGAAATCGGGCTTAAACCTGAAGACATCAAAACTTTAAAAGATATTGAAAAAATTCCATTCACTACAAAAAGCGATTTAAGAGAAGCTTATCCTTTAGGATTACTTGCAGTTCCTCGCGAAGATATCGTTGAAGTGCACGCTTCTTCTGGAACAACTGGGAAACCAACAGTTACCGCATACACACAAGCAGACTTGGATATTTGGGGAGAATGTATTGCACGTGGTCTTAAAATGGCGGGTGCAGAAAAAGAATACATCATCCAAAATGCATACGGATACGGTTTATTTACAGGCGGTTTTGGTATTCACCATGGAGGAAACAAAATGGGCGCAATTACAATACCAATTTCAGCAGGAAATACCCAAAGGCAACTCGACACCATGGTTGATTTCCAAAGTGACATCTTAACTTGTACCCCTTCCTATGCAATGTATTTGGGAGAATCCAGAGAAAAATCAGGCATTCCCCTTGAAAACATAAATCTAAAAGCGGGAATTCATGGTGCTGAAATGTGGACCGATGAAATGAGAAAAAGAATCGAAACATCCCTCGGAATCAAAACCCACAACATATACGGTTTAACCGAAGTAATGGGTCCTGGAGTAGCTCAGGAATGCAGTTATCAAAATGGAATGCATATCCAAGATGATCATTTTTACCCTGAAATCATTAATTCAGATACTGGTGAAACCCTAGATTATGGTGAAAAAGGAGAACTTGTTTTAACATCCCTTACCAAAACCGGAATGCCAATCTTAAGATTTAGAACAAAAGATTTGACTTCACTTATCGAAGAAAAATGTGAATGTGGAAGAACAACCGTTAGAATGACAAGAATCACCGGAAGAAGCGATGACATGTTAAAAATCAAAGGTGTTATGGTATTCCCATCACAAATTGAAAAAGCATTGCTCAAAATCGATGGAATCAGTCCTAATTACATGATTCATGTAACAAGACCAGATATTTTAGATGAAGTCGAAGTAAAAGTAGAAGCTTCAAAAGAATTATTCTCAGACGAAATGAAAGAAATGGAAAAAGTAGAAAAACAAATCCAAGCTTCAATCAGGTCAGAAACTGGACTTAGAGTTGACGTTACAATCTGTGAGCCAGAATCTCTTCCAAGAAGTGAAGGTAAAGCTGTACGTGTAATAGATGAAAGGAATTTTGAATAGGTGAAAAAATGTCAGTGAAACAAATTTCAATTTTTGTAGAAAACAAAGAAGGAAGAATTAAAAAAGCTATTAACACATTAGGGCAAGAAAACATTAATATTCGTGCTCTTTCAATAGCAGATACAACAAAATACGGAATCTTAAGATTAATTGTTTCAGATAACAAAAAAGCAATAGATGCTCTTGAAAGAGACGGGTTTATTGTAAAAGAAAATGAAGTAATTATTTTAGCAGTTCCAGATGAACCTAATGGATTAAATTCTACATTAGCTGTTTTTGATGAAAAAGGCATTAATTTAGAATACTTATACGCTTTTGTAAGCAACAAATCCGATGAAGCTATTGTAGTTATGAGATTAGAAAATATGGAAAAAGCTATCGATGCCTTAAAAGATAGCAATGTTAAAATATTAGAGACTGAAGATATTGAAAACTTATAGAAAAGATTAACCTCTTTTCTACAAATTATTTTTATTAAAAATCCATTCTAATTTTAGATAGATTAACCTTCACCAAACAAAAATGCAGATTAAATAACTGATTTTTTAGAAAAAATTTCAAAAAAACAAATTAAAAGAAAATAAAAAAAAAGTAAAGAATAATTAAAATTCTTTAATCATATTCGCTACATCTTCTTTTGAATATCCTAAGCGGACAAAAAGATTTTTAAGGGATTCATTTTCAGGAATTGCTCCCAATTCCCTCCAACTTTTAAAATCATTTTTTAAAATACCATTAATTAAAAGTTGAATAGTAATTAAATCATCACTTTTAATAGCAATGAATGCATCTTCATCAGCAAAAACATTATCTGGATCAATTAATGTAAGTTTTCCAGTTACATCTTTTTTTACAATTGCATTATCAATTTTGTAAGTCATAATACCACAACTCATTAATCTAGTAAAAGATTTATTTTAAATACTATTTAAATTTTTAACCTTTAATTGATTTGTACCCACTTTCAATAGCTTTTAAGTTCATATCATGGAATTTTGGTTTTAAATTATTTTTCATTGCATCAATGACTGAATCTTTTGACAATGGGAAATTGTCATCAGCAGTCACCGCCCCTAACAGAACCATATTAAGTGCTAAAACACTTCCAGCATCAATAGCCAATTTAGTACCTTCAATTGGAAGAACATATTTAAAATTTTCTTTTAAGGTTTTTGTTATGCTATCAACACTTGGATATGCCTTATCAGATGAAGAAGGAATAATTGGATGAGTATTATAAACAATTTTGGTTTCGCTATTCACCTTATCCAATCCCCTTATTGTTTCAATTGGTTCAAAAGAAAGCAACATATCTGCACCCTCATTTGGAATGATTGAAGAATTATATCCTCCAATTTTTAATTCTGTGGAAACGGAACCTCCTCTTTGAGACATTCCATGAATTTCACTCATTACTACATCCAGACCTTGGTTCATTGCAGCTTCACCAATGATAGTTGAAGTTTTAATAATTCCTTGGCCTCCAACACCACAAATATAAATACTATAATGATTATCCATCTTCTCACCTACCTGCCTCTAAAGCACCATACTTACAAACTTGTATACATACATTGCATCCATCACATTGAGATTTATCTATAACAATTTTACCATTGATTTTTGAAATGGCAGGACATGCAAGTTCACTTACACATTTATCACAAGTATTACAATTACTTTCAATAAAATTAACCGGAGGTTTTTTAGTTAAACCTTTAATTAATGTACATGGAGCTTTTGAAACAATTACAGCAGTATCATTTCTTTCAAAAGCTTCTTTATAAGTTTTAACAACTTGTTCCAAATTAAACGGATTAATCACACGTACATAATCACATCCGCAAGCAAGAGCCAATTTACGAATAGAGACTTCCGGAGCTTCATCACCCATCCCATCAATAGGAATGCCCGGATTTGGTTGACCACCTGTCATTGCAGTAATCCTGTTATCCAAAACAGTCAAGACAAAATTATGTTTATTGTGAACTGCATTAATCAAAGGTGAAATTCCACTGTGGAAAAATGTGGAATCACCAATAAAGCTTGCTACCTTTTGGTCTGTTGAAACTGAAAATCCACAGCCGTCTCCAACACTTGAACCCATTGACAATAGGTAATCTGCAGCATTATATGGTGGATTAATACCTAAAGTATAACATCCAATATCTGATGCAAATACCACATCGTCTGTTTTCAATCCAAGCTCTTCAATAGCTTTATTTATTCCATAATACATTGCCCTGTGAGGACATCCCGCACATAATACCGGTGCACGGGATGGAATATCTTCTTGCAATTTTTCTAAGCTTGATGAATATTTTAAATCGTTTCCTTGTTTGAAATTCAATAGCTTATTGAATCCATCTAAAACCACATCAGAATTGAATTCGTGATAAAGAGGGAAAGTTCCATCCAATTTACCGTGGACAGTAACATCCAGTTTTTTAGCACCTATTGTGGATAATGTTTCTTTTTCTATTATTGGATCCACTTCCTCAACAATGAAAACTTCATCCATTTCCTTTAAAAATTCTGCTACCTTTTCCTGTGGGAAGGGGTATGAAAATCCTAATTTTAAAATGTCAATATCAAGGTTATTGAATTTAACAACATCATGAGCATAATTATAGGCGCTGCTTGATGAAATCACACCATACTTTTTGTCAGCTGCAAAATCAATTTCAGTATTCAAATCACTTTTATTTGTAATTTTTTCAATTTCATGTATTTTATCCCATAATCTGACATGCATGTCTCCTGCAAAGGCAGGGACAGGGACAAATTGGGATGGATCTTTTTTAAAGTGACCTCTTTTCCAATGTTTTTCGTTATTTGTAGAATTATCTCCAACATCTCCAAATTCCACAACTCCCCTCATATGAGATACACGAGTGGTTGTTCTTACAATTACTGGAATTTGAAATTGTTCTGACAAGTCAAAAGCATATTTAACCATGTCTTTAACTTCTTGACAGTTGGACGGTTCCAAGATAGGGACATTAGCCAATCTTGCATAATTCCTGGTGTCTTGTTCATTTTGAGATGAGAAAAGTGAAGGGTCATCTGCAGACAATATTACCATCCCTCCTCTGACTCCAGAATATGCAGTTGTCATGAATGAGTCTGCAGCCACATTCATACCCACATGTTTCATAAAAGTAAATGAACGCAACCCTGAAGCGGCAGCAGTAGCTGCAACCTCCATGGCTACTTTTTCATTAGTAGAAAATTCAAAATAAATATTCGCATCTTTAGCCAATACAGACAATACATTTCCAATTTCTGATGAAGGAGTTCCAGGATAAGTAGCTGCAATAGAAACACCCGCCTCTATTACTCCTCTTACAGCAGCTTCATTACCAAGTAAAAAATGTTTATCACCATTAACTCCTGTAACTAATTCTTTTAAATTCATATATTTTTCCTCAAAATTATCATTAATACAATATATTATATAATAGTTTTAAATATAAATATTCATATTATGATGTTTTATTAGCATTTATAAATCGGAGGGGAAATGATGATTAAAGTATATGTTTCAAGGTTCAATAGTGAAACTGACTCAGAACCTCATTTGGAGTGTTATGAAATAGAAAAAACACCTCAGATGAAAGTTTTGGATGCGCTTCAAGCAATTAATGAAAAATATGATGCAGACATCAGTTTTAGAAGCTCCTGTAGAGCAGGACAATGCGGGTCCTGCGGAATATTGTTTAAAGGAAATGGTGCTCTTGCCTGTCAAAAAGAAATTAAGGATGGGGCAATAATCGAACCGTTGAACTTCCCAGTTATTAAAGATTTAATTGTTGACAAATCAAGTATCGAAGCTAAAGTAAAAGATTTAGAATTGTCCCTCCAATGTGATCACAAATGCAGTGAGCTAAATACTTCAATAACAAAAGAAGACACTCAAGATACAAAAAAAGTAAGGAGCTGTATCGAATGTTATTCCTGTCTTTCAACCTGCCCAGTTGTTAATATAGCAACAGAGGAATTTGGCGGACCTTACTTAATGAGATATATTAATAAATTTGAAACAGATCCAAGAGAAAACTTCGATAGACTCAAAGAAGCATTAGACGAAGGTTTATATAAATGTACCAGTTGCGGAAAATGCCTGGCAGTTTGTCCTAAAAACATAAACACATTTGGTGATGCAATTGAAAAGATGAGAGCAATTGCAGTTGCTAATGGTTCAGGTCCACTTCCAGAACATGTAGCATTTAAAGAAAATATTCTTAAAAATGGAAGGTCAGTAACAACAGATAAAACCCCATTTATAGAGCAAGTTGAAAATTATAAAGGCTCAAAAATTGCATTTTTTACAGGATGTATGGTTGACTACAAATTCCCTGAAATTGGACAAATGTTGGTTGATGTTTTAAAGGAAAATGGCATCGATATTGATGTTCCTGAAGGACAGGTCTGCTGTGGATCACCATTATTAAGAACAGGTCAAACTGACATAGTTCAAGACCTTGTTGATAAAAATAAAGAAGTTTTTAAAGATTACGATACAATTATTACAATTTGTTCCGGTTGTGGGGCTACACTCAAAAATAACCACCCTGAATTCGGTTCCAAATTACATGTCATGGACATCAGCGAATTTTTAGTGGATAAACTGGATACCAGCAAATTAAAGGATGTAGACATGACTGTTACATACCATGACCCTTGCCATTTAGGTAGAGGGCAAGGCATTAAAGATGCACCGCGCAAGATTATTGAAATGATTCCGGGCATTACATTTAATGAAATGAAATACCCATGCCAATGCTGTGGAGCAGGCGGTGGAATAAAATCCGGAAAACCTGAAATTGCTATGGATTTAGCTAAATCAAAAGCAGAAATGGTTAAGGAAACTGATGCTGATGCTGTGATTACCATTTGTCCATTTTGTGAATTGAATATCAGAGACGGGTTAGATGCAATCGGCTGTGAAAATATCAAAGTGATGCATTTACTTGAATTATTAACAAAATCTTATGAATAATTACTTAGAAGTTGATTAATATGGGAGACACTGCTGTAAGTGAGCAAAAGGTTGTAGAAACTAGTACAATCAATTCATCAGAAAATAAAGAAGACAGTAAAACAGAATCCACATCAACTTCCACTAAAAAATCAAAAACAAGAACTCAATCTAGAGGAAAAGCACGAGCAAAACTTATTCGTGAAAATGAAGAAAAAGAAGTAAGCCAATTTAAAGAAAACATTTACATAGTTTTTGTGGAATGTGAAACTCCAGGAAATATTGGTTTTCTTGCAAGAACTATGGCTAACTTTGGATTAAAAAATTTAATACTTATAAACCCTCCAACATTAACTAATGACGCTTATTATCAAGCTACTCATGGAAAATACATTGTTGAAAATGCAAAAGTCTATAAAACATTAGATGAATTCTATCAATCACAAAGAATAGATTTTAAAGTAGCATCAACAGGGATGGCTGGAGGAAGTTACAACTTAGCCAGAATCCCCATAAAGCCAGAAGAATTAGGAAAGTCATTAAATGCTTCAAATAAAATTGCTATTCTATTTGGAAGAGAAGGAGATGGACTTTCAAATAAAGAAATTAACGACTGCGATATCTGCGTATCCATTCCAACAGATCCAACTTACCCAATAATGAATATTTCCCATGCAGCAGCAATAATATTCTATGAACTGTTTAAAAATAAACATGAATTTGGTGTTGAAGGCTTGAATGAAAGCAGTGCCGTTGAAAAAGACTTGCTGTTGAATGACATGAAAGAACTAATAGATTATCTGGATATTCCAGAACATAAAAAGAAAAATGGCTTGAAAACATTCAACAACATTATTTCAAGAGCATTCATAACTAGTAGAGAAGCCCATACATTTAAAGGAATATTAAGAAGATTAAAAAATAAACTTGGTGAACAATGAGAAGACCTAGATATGTGGATATTGTAATTTTTATTCTCAAATACATATTCAACTGGAGATTTTGGATAGCAGAGATTACAAAAAAATCAGAATCTTACAAAAAAATCATTGACAAAATGCTTTTTGAAGATGATGAAATCGTCATCATACCTAATACCATTAATGTCAATAAGAAAATAGATTCCGAAGGCTCTGAATTCTTACCTACAGACATTATTAAAGAGGTTGTTAAACGCTGTGATGACATTGTAATTATGAATTCATGTTTATGCAGAAGTTCAAACGATTGTAAAGATTATCCTCATGATATTGGTTGTATTTTCCTTGGACCAACAGCCAGCAAAATTCCAGAGCACATTGGTAAAAAAGCAACAGTTGATGAAGCCCTAACCCAGATTGATAGAGCAGATGCTGCAGGTTTAAGCCATCTCATTGGAAAAAATAAAATCGATACAGTTTGGATGAATATACATCCAGGAGAAGGACTTTTAACAATATGTCATTGCTGCCCATGCTGCTGTTTATGGAAAGTTTATCCTAATTTGGATGAGGACATAAGCAATAAAGTGGAAAAACTTGATGGTATTACAGTAAAACTTCATGAAGATAACTGCAGAATGTGTAAAAAATGTTTAAATGAAGTTTGCATGTTCCAAGCCATAAACTTAAAAGACAATAAAATCTCAATTGATTATGACACTTGTAAGGGATGTGGCCTTTGTACAAATGTATGCAAATTTGATGCTATTACAATTGATTATTCTGATAAAACTATTGAAAATGTAATTAATAGGATGGACAATTTATATAAAAAAGAATTATAATGTTTGTGTGAAAATATGGCAATTTTAAGTGATAAAACTATAAAAGAATATTTAAATGAAGGGAAAATATCTATTGAACCTCTTTTAGATGAGAAACAAATACAACCATCTTCTGTGGATATGAGATTAGGAGATGAGTTCAAGGTATTTAAAGTAATTAGAAAACCTTTCATTGATCCTAAAGATGAAGAAGACATTGCTTCATACATGGAATCAACTACCGTCAAAGAAGGTGAAGCTTTTATAATACACCCTAATGAATTTGCGCTTGCGACAACCTTAGAATATGTCAAAGTGCCAGACGATTTGGTGGCAAGAGTTGAAGGCCGTTCAAGCATGGGTCGCTTAGGCGTTACCATGCATGTTACTGCAGGTTTCATCGATCCAGGATTCGAAGGAAAAATTACATTAGAAATTTCCAACATTGGTGCGATGCCTGTAGCGCTTTATCCTGGTCAAAGAGTATGCCAAATTGTATTTGAAACTATGACCACACCCTCAGAATTACCGTATGGGCACCCAGATAGAAAAAGCAAATATATGGGACAAACTAGCCCAGAAAGCAGTAGAGTTAAATTAGATTATGAATTGAAAAAAGATTAGGAGATAATATTTATGAATCATGATAAAATGGCAAACATTAGTGCAAAAAGAGGATTTTTATGGCCGTCCTTTGAAATTTACTCCGGAGTATCTGGTTTTACAGATTATGGGCCTCTTGGAGCAAGCTTAAAAAACAACATCATGCAAAAATGGAGAAAACAATATGTTTCAGGTGAAGGATTTTATGAAATTGAAGGTCCTACAGTAATGCCTAAAGAAGTTTTAAAAGCATCAGGCCATGTCGATAACTTTACAGACCCAATGTGTAAATGTGAAGAATGTGGAGAAGTATTTAGAGCAGACCACATTATCGAAGAAGTTATTGGTGAAGATGTAGAAAGCCTTGAAAACGAAGAACTTGACCAAATCGTTATCGACAATAACATAACCTGCCCAGAATGTGGTGGAAAATTGTCAAGTATCTGGAATTATAACCTAATGTTTAAAACTGAAATTGGTGCTAAAGGGGATAAAGTAGGTTATATGAGGCCTGAAACCGCCCAAGGAATATTTATTTTATTCAAACGTTTGGAAAGATTTTTCAGAGGAAAACTTCCATTTGGTGCAGTGCAACTTGGAAAAGCATATAGAAACGAAATTTCACCAAGACAAGGAGTTATTCGATTAAGAGAATTCACACAAGCAGAAGCAGAGATATTTTTAAATCCGAAAGATAAGACCCATCCAAAATTCGGACAAATAGAAAATGAAATTTTAACATTGAATTCTCAGGAAGTACAGGAAAACAACACTGAACCTCTAAAAATTACTGCACGTGAAGCATTAGAAAAAGGTATTGTTGCCAATGAAATGCTCATTTACCAATTATATTTAGCTCGTAAATTTTTAACAGAAATTGGAATTCCAGAAGAAGTTTTAAGATTCAGACAACATTTATCTGGAGAAATGGCCCATTATGCCCTTGATTGTTGGGACGTTGAAGTAAAAACCGACAAATACGGATGGGTTGAAATTATTGGAATTGCTGATAGAGGAGATTATGACCTATCATCACACTCCAAATTCAGTAATGATGAACTAACAGTATTTATGGAATACGATGAACCTAAAAAAGTTCAAAAAACAATAGTGAAACCTAATTTATCCAAATTTGGACCAATATTTAAAGGAGATTCACCTAAAGTAAAACAAGCAATCGAAGACGCAAACCCAGAAGATATTAAAGCATCTCTTGAAAAAGATGGAAAATTCATCGTAGAACTAGACAAAGTTTATGAAGTGGATGAAGAATTGCTTATCTTTGAAGATGTCGAAGAGGAAATTACCGGTGAACAGATAATTCCTCATGTAATCGAACCTTCATTTGGAATTGACCGTATAGTTTATTCCGTTTTATTGCATTCATTCTGTGAAAGCGATGATAAGGATTATTTCAAATTCAATAAGTCTGTTGCTCCAGTGCAAGTTGGAGTGTTCCCTCTTGTAAACAAAGAAGGACCTCGCGAAATAGCTCAAAATCTTACTGAAGAATTAAGAATGAATGGATTTAGAGTTGAATACGATGCAACTGGAACCATTGGTAAACGATATGCCAGAGCTGATGAAATCGGTATTCCTCTTGCAATCACTGTAGATTTCGATACTCTTGAAGATAATCAAGTAACTGTAAGAGATAGAGACACCGAAGCTCAGGAAAGAATTGCCATTGATAAATTGAACGAATACTTGGAAAAATATTATAAATGAGTTTAACTCATTTATTTCCATTTTTAAAGTTTTCAAAGAGATTAACAGCCCATTTAATTGCATCAGCATTTTTTGATGTCAATAGCCTATTTTGATCAAAATAACCATCTTCCTTGAATAATCCCAATACCATCACTTCATCAGTAATAATAAGTAAAAAATTCTTATTTTGACTAAAAGAGGACAAATTTTCAATTTTGGATTCTTTTTCAAAAATATTGAAAATATTATCACTAACAATAGCTTCAACATCAATTTTATTTTCAATCAATCCATCCAATTGTCTGTTAAAATTTTCATAATAAAATGGCAAAATACATTTTACCTCCTTTGCCTGATTTAAAACATGCTCAATATAGTTATATATTCTATATGCCTCGATGTCTCTTGATTCAATCAGATTAGCCTTACCAATAAGATATAGCTCAGCCACAGATTCATTGGGAATCATGTCAACCAAATGCTTATCCAAAATATTGAAAAATTTATTTAAAGTGTAAATAATTTCATTCAACTCCAAAATAGTTTCAATTTTTAATCGCATACAGTTAGACAAATAATATTTACTGGATTCTCTGTAAATGTAACCATTTAATTCCAATTTATGCATGGTGCTAGATACAGAACTGTAACTTAATCCAGTATCAGCAGTCAAATCCTTCATGCTTTTTGGATGTTCGTATAAAGTCGCCAATACTTTTAACCTTGACAGGGAGTTTGTTAAATGTTTTACTTCATCTGAAATGGATTCATAATCTTCTAAATAACATTTGTTTTCAATCACAGTAAGACCACCTATTAGTATTACGTATCATAATATTTTTATTACTTTCGATATAAAATCTCTCGAAGTGAACAAATGCAGAAAGTAACACTTCCAAAAACTTTATAATAATTAAAAATTTCAGATATTTTTTTAAAACAGAACAAACAAATTAATAATCAAATAAAAATATAAAACGGGATAAAGATGATAGATACACATATGCATGCAGATTCAAGAAGCGGAGAAGACTTTAAAGAAATGTATATTGCAGGAATTGATACTGCAATTACATGTAGTTACTACCCTTACAAAATAGAACACGAAATGATTCTATTAAACCATTTGAACAGAATTTTAGAACTGGATACATCAAGAGCAAGAGAACACGGCCTAGATTTAAAAGTTGCATTGGGAATACATCCGACAAACTCAAATGTCAATCCTGAAAAAATATTTGAAAAACTACATCAATGGATTGAAAACAAGCAAATAGTAGCCATCGGAGAAATAGGTCTTGAAGATTTAACAGAAAATGAATTGACCATATTTAAAAAACAGTTAGACATCGCAGATGAAACAAATTCAAAAGTAATTATCCACACCCCTCGAAATAATAAAAAAGGAGTCCTAAACGAAATTTTAAATATTCTCCCACAGCACATGGATGAAAAACATGCGGTTATTGATCATATTAATCCCCAAGTTGTTGGCGATGCAATAAATACCAATTGTATGCTTGGTTTAACAATTCAGCCACAAAAAATGGACAAAACTGAAGCAATATCAATTTTGGACGAATACGGATTTGACAGATTCGTATTGAATAGTGACATCAGCAATAAACCATCAGACCCTCTTTCAGTTCCAAAAACCGTGAGAGAATTACAAAAACAAGGCTATGATAAAAAAGACATAGATAAGGTATCCCATAAAAATGCTTTAAGTTTCTTTAATCTTGACCAACAATATTAAGTCATTGAAAAATAAATAATATAATATGATTGAAAAGATACCTATTCCAATTTGTGGATTGATTTTGGCATTTCTTTCAGTTGGAAATCTCTTAAATGATATTCATCCCCTTTTAAAGGTAGCTTGCGGCATAATAGGCGTCGCATTATTAATTTTAATTTTATCCAAATTAGTATTATATCCCGAAAAGATTAAAGATGATTTCAAAAATCCAATTATTGCAAGTAATTCAGGTACATTTTCAATGAGTTTGATGATTTTATCTACATACATCTCACCATTTATACCAAGTATCGCATATAGTATTTGGATATTGGGTGTAGCATTACATATTTTACTAATTATTTACTTTACCTATCATTTTATTATTCGTAATTTTAATATTTCAACAGTCTATCCCAGCTACTGGATAGTGTTTGTAGGAATCACGATGGGGGCGATTACTGCACATGCCCACAATCTTGATGAAATAGGTTTTATTTTCTTTTTGGCAGGATTTATCGGAATGATTTTTACATTCCCTCTTGTAATATACAGATATATAAATTATAAAGATATTCCAAATGCTAATAAGCCATTAATTTGTATTTTTACAGCAGTTTTAAGCATATTGATTGTAGGTTACTTAAATTCATATAATGACATATCTATTGAATTTTTAATAATAATGTACATATTTGCATGCATATTTTATATTTTTGCACTAATAAAATTAATAGAATATAGAAATCTGGATTTTTATCCAAGCTTTGCCGCATTTACTTTCCCATTCGTTATCAGCGGACTTGCAACAAAAGGAGTCATATCAAAAATAGGTTCAAATATCATCTTAAATAGTGTTTTAAGTATAGAAACAGTCATAGCTACTGCTATTGTATTATATGTATTAATAAGATATATGAAATTTTTAAGTAGAAATTAATCTACTTAATTTTTATTAACCAATTTAACTTTTTTAGGAGAAATAATGATTAAATTTTTATTTTCAGAACGTGCAAGCAATAATGCTTGAGCACCATATCTTTGCCTCATTTTTTTAATTTTATCCCCCGCAAGCCTAAAATTAGCCGGACTTTCTTTTTCCAAGAAAGACAAATCTAAAATCACAGGATTTTTTTCTTCAACAACCTGATCTACAACATAGTTAACGTCATCAATTGATTTAGGTCTGATAAGAGCAATCTCATAAAATGATTGTTCAGGAGTGATTACATAATCAAAGTCATCATATACAGGTGCAGATTGAGGCATCACATCTTGATAAGAATTATAACTTGGATTGGGATTAGGATTATAATTCCTATTAGGATTATAACTTTGATGAGGATTATGGTTTACATTAGAGTCATGATCTTGTACATGAACCTCATCCTGAGGATGATTGTTTGAAGTACCTTGAAAATTAGTAACCTCAGATTTTATTGTTGCACCAAATTCGCGAAATACATCAGTGAGGCTAGTACCGTCTTGTTCTTTTTTTTCAGATGATTCTGTTTCTTCAAATCCTAAACTTCTTTTTAAATTGTCTGTAAACCCCATTTTAACTACTCCTCTAAGTATTCAAAAATAGCATCTAATAGTTTAGAAGCCCCATTATTATAAACATCTTCAGCAGGTAATCCATATTCAGATTCAAATGAATCAAGTGTCATACCTTCATCAGCATTTTTAAGATTGATTGATAATCCAACAACTTTTGTTGGTTCAACAGCTTCAATAGCCCTTATTTCTTCTTCAATACCTTTAGGTTCCCTATAAGGGTGATTTGGTCTATGACCCACAATGACTGCATCAGGAGCACATCCAATCAATATTGCTGCTGACAATCCTCTTGGATGAGGATTTCCATCTTCAGTTAAGCTGGATTGTCCTTCGATAAAAATAATATCAGGGTTTTTATGTTCTTCAACATATTTAATTGCAGATAATACAGCTGCTGGAACATCCATTGCAGATAGACTTCCAGCCCTAAAATTAAAATCAGTTGGTTCTTCCAATCCCATTTCATCAGTTGAAATTATTGCAGGATTTAAATTTCTTTCAATACAAGATATGCCTAATTGTTTAGTAGTAGTTCTTTTTCCACACTCTTGAGAGGTTCCTCCAACAAAAATAACTGGAGCCTTAGGAGTATAGGAAATTTTTGGTAAAACTTCACAAGATTTTTCAGGAGCAATGCCCGCTATCTTTTCAACAACATCCAATCTAGGACCGATTTCCTTTATAACAACATCTTTTGAATCAGCAAATTTCTTTAAAGATGCATTATCACTTACTGATAAAGATCTAAATGAAGTTATTACATTCAATCCCGCATCGATAGCTTGAACAGCATATTTTAAAGCTGAACCCTCAGCACCAATTGGCAACATTATCACAAGAGATTTTGCATCAGGTGCTTGTTTTAAACATTCATCAAGACTTCCTGAAACAATATGCCCGCAAAATTCTTTTCCTTGCTTTTTAACATTATCATCAATGAATCCAATTGCGTTTACTCCTTCGAGATTGGAGAATTTCTCTCCTCCACCCCCACAACCAACAACAACGAATGGATTTAAATCTTGAATTTCTTTAACTGATTTTACTGAATACAACAATTTCACCCCTATAACTTATAATTTATAATTATCCCTGTAATTTATTATCCTACTATTTTTGAAAAAATCATAAAAATAATATTATATTATTAAATATAATTTTTCATATTAATAAATGTAAATGTTTTAAGAAGAATAATTAATAAATATAGTATTACTAAAAAAAATTAAGGAGAAAGTTGGATGAGAAAACCTTATGTTATTTTAATTGGAAGTGCATCAGGAATTGGGAAATCAACAATAGCTGCTGAATTGGCCAAACAATTAAATATCAAGCATTTAATCGAAAGTGATTTCATTAGAGCTGTTGTTCGTGGAATTATAGGAAAAGAATATGCTCCTGCACTTCACAGCTCATCTTATGATGCATATAAGAATCTAAGAAATAAAGCCCGCTTTGAAAATTATGAGGATTTAGTATCTGCAGGATTTGATGAACATGCGGCATATGTGATTCCAGCACTTGAAAAAATAATACAACGAGCAATTACTGATTATGATGATATTGTTATTGAAGGAGTGCATTTAGTACCTGGATTAATAGATATTGAACAATTTAAGGAATTTGCGAACATATACTTCTTTGTATTGAGTTCTGATGAAGACTCCCACAAAGAGAGATTCGTTAAAAGAGCAGTTCAAATTCATCGTGGCGGAAAACAATTGGATTACTTCAAAGAAAACAGAATTATTCATGACCACCTATTAGAACAGGCAGAAAAAAACGATGTTGTTGTTATCAATACTGAAACAATTGAAAAATCTATGGACAGTATTTTATCCGTGATAAATAAGGCATGCACTACAATAAAATTAACCAATAGTGTTGATGAACTGGAAGATGTTATAAATATCATTATCAATGAAAACAACGGCTCCATTGAAAAGATTACCTACAACATTACTGGATTTAAAGAGCCTCTTGTTAGAAACATAAATATTTCAGATGCAAAATCTTCAATGAGATTTATCAAAAATATCAATGAAAATAAAGATAAAAAGGAATATTTAAGTAAATTATATGATTTGTCAGATTATAGAAATACAGTAATTTGTGCTTCAAATCCGGAAAAAATAGAAAAAATTATAAAAGAATTAGAATCAAAAGGATATGTTTTAAATGAATGAAGAAGAACTTAATGAAATGATTATTAAATGTCCTGCATGCGGTATTGAAGGAGTCGCCAAATCAATTATGAAAGAGATTGAAATACCTCATTTTGGCAAAGTTTTAGAAACAACAATACAATGCCCATCCTGCGGATTTAAACATAGTGACATCATAGCTTTAGAGCAAAATGACCCTGCAAAATATGTTATTGAAATAAATAAAAACACATTATCAACCAGAGTTGTAAGATCACAATCTGCAACAGTTTCCATACCCGAAGTTGGCGTTAAAGTAGAACCTGGGCCAAAATCAGAAGGATATGTAACAAATATTGAAGGAATGCTGACACGTTTTGAAAGTGCAGTTAAAAAGGCATTGAATTTATTTGATGATGAAGAATCACAAAACAATGCAAAGAATACTTTGACTCATATTCAGGAGTTAAAAAAAGGAAACGGAACTGCAACATTAATTATTCTAGATCCATTCGGACAGAGCAATATCGTAAGTGAAAATGTGAAAGTTTTAGAAATTCCCGAAGAGGAATTGCATAATTTAAAAACAGGTTTTAGCCATATCGAAGATAAATAAGAAGAAGATTATTCTTCTTCAAGTTCTTCATCTTCATTTGCTGAGAAATCAGTAAATGAATCTTCTTCTACAACATCTTTTAATTTTAAAGTTTTTTGAACATCCATAGCTAATGCATTACAATCTGCTTTGATAGCTTCTAAATGTAATAAAATTCTTTCTTTTTCTTGATTAATCCTTTCGATATTAGTGTAAGGGTAAGTAGATTCCTTAAGCATTTCGTATTCAATTGTAGTATATGGGTAATCATTTAATTGTTTACATACATTTTTTAAAACATCGCCTAAGAACTTGTTCATTTCAACTTTTACTCTTTCCCTAATCATTTTGTCGTCATCCAAATTTTCTTTCATTAAACGAACAACTTCAGCTTTAGCGAAAGGTAATTTTTCATCATCTTCTTCAATATATTCTTCGGAAGTTTCTTCAATCATTTCTTCTTCAGACACAATTACACCTCGTTTGATTAATTAAAAATATTGAAGATATATGCGATTTTTTAAAAAAAATCATCAATACATCAATATCTAAACAAATATTTGTCAGAAGTTTTATATAAATGTATTGTTTTAATTAGAAAAATGAAGCAGTATTTGGCTATTTTATAGAGCAAGTTATAAAATAATTATAGGGAAAATTAATAATTTTAATAGTTGCAAAATTTTGAAAAATCGTTTGAAAAAAATAAAAAATAGTAGCATGAAAGCTACTTTAAATTACCTTTTCTTTGAGAAATTGTTACCTACAATCATAAGTAAAAACACTATTGAAAGTACTAAAAATACAAATGGATTTCCAGCCACATTACTTTCAAGTAAACTAAAGTTATTTACACTGATTTCACTATTTTTAACAATTTCATCATTATTATTAGTAGTGTTAGGAGTTTTATTAACAGGTTTTTTAGGAATTTCATCATTTTCAGTGACGTTAACTATTTCAACATCTTCATTATTGTCCAAATTATAATCAAATGTCTCACTAGTTGCTGAAACAATATTTTTAACAATTCCTTTACCTGTTGCTATAGCATCAACCAATAATTCAGCAGATTCACCAGCAGCCAATTTATTAATTGACCAAGTTTGAGTTAATTTATTGAAACTTCCTTTTGAAGCTTTAAAAGATTTCAAAACTAAAGAATCATCATGAACATCATTAACTTCAATTTTTCTAGCATCATCCGGACCATTGTTGGTTAATTTAATTGAATATGTAATAATATCCCCTAATTTATAATAGTATTTAGAGGCTGTTTTTGTTATTATCAAATCACAAGCAGGATTAACAAAAATTGACTCATTAGCATTATTATTGTCTACATCAGGATCAAATTCGTTACCTTGAACGCTTGCAAAGTTTGTGAAAGTTCCAGTGGCTGAAACTTTACAAATCATATCCAATTCCCTAACTTCACCTACAACCAAATCACCAACATACCAAGTTCCATCAGAATAAATAAAATCACTGGCTTTAATTAAAGTTATGCCTTTTGGCATTGTATCTCTAACAATGACCCCACTTGCATTATTAGGACCATTATTTGAAACTATTACAGTCCATTTTATAAATTCACCATAATTCGGATTTGATACATTGACAATTTTTATTACAGATAAATCTGCTACAGGCAAAGCATCAATGAACTCTGAATCATTATTATTAGACATATTCAAATCATATTCACTGCAATTAGCAGATGCATGATTATAAATGATGCCAAGTCCATTAACCATACATGAGATGTTTAAATATGCAGTTTCTTTACTATTCAATTGTTCAATGACCCAATTATTTCCTATGAATTGTCCAACAGATGCTGTATAATAATTATAGATTAAATTTTCATCCAATAAATCATTCAAAACAACATTTGTTGCATTATCAGGACCATTATTTTTAATGGAAATGAACCAGATAATATTTTCACCATAATAAGGGTTTTTGTTTGATACTTGTTTGACAACCTCCAAATCAACAGTCAATGGAACATCAATTGTTTCATTGTCAACGTTATTGTGAATATTTGGATCATCCTCTTCAGCAGTGATTGAAGCATAATTAGTAATATTTCCTGTTGTATTGACTTCGCAAATAATATCTAATGACTCTTCTTCACCATTTTCCAAACAACACAAATACCAAACACCTTTATCATAAAATCCTTTGGTTGTCACCACATCAACCAATATCAATCCTTTAGGCAGAATATCTTCTACAGCTACAGATGTGGCTTTATCAGGACCATTATTTTTGGCAATTAAAGTCCATGTAATTAAATTACCATATAAGGGATTTGAATCATCAACAATTTTTACAATTGATACATCAGCAGTTTTATTAACTTCAACAATCTCTGAAGCATTATTATTGCTTAAATCATAATCAAACTCACGAGCAGTAACTGAAACATTATTTTGTGTAATACCAGTTCCATTTACCATAGCAACAATGTTTAAACGAATTTCTACACCACGATTTAATTGAGCTATTGTCCAAATACCAGTTCTAGGATTGTATTTACCATTACTGTCATCACTAATCCAAATAAGTGAACCTGGAAGAACATCATTCACAATAACATCATGAGCAACATCAGGACCATTATTTCTAACAACAATACTCCAAGTCACACAGTCTCTATAGTTCGGATTGCTTTCATTTACAGTTTTTTCAACCTCCATATCACAAGCAGGATTGATCAATACAGAAGCATTAGCACAATTATTGGACAAATCGTAATCAAATTCATTTCCAGTAACATTAGCAATATTGACAAAACGGCCAGTATTTTCAACTTTACAAATTATTTCCAAAATAACCTTCTCACCAACAGCAAGCCTACCAATGTTAATAACTCCATCGGAATAACTACCTTTCTCCAAAATAGAATCAACATAAACAAAGCCTTCAGGTAAGATATCAGTTACTACAACTCCGGTTGCAACATCAGGTCCATTATTAGAAACAGACAACTTCCATCTAATCAAATCATTGAAATTAGCCTGAGACACATTAACCTGTTTAACAATAGCCAAATCAGAAGCTGGAGAAACTTCAATTATTTCTGAATCATTATTATTGCTCAAATCATAATCAAACTCACGGGCAGTAACAGAAACATTATTTTCAATAGTGCCAGTCTGATTAACCATAGTAATAATATCTAATTGAATATCCTCTCCAGGATTTACTTTTGTTATTGTCCAAATACCAGTTTTAGGGTTAAATTTACCACTACCATTATCTGCAACCCAAATCAAAGATTTAGGAAGAACATCATTAACAATAACATCATGAGCAACATCAGGACCATTATTTCTAACAACAATACTCCAAGTCACACAGTCTCTATAGTTCGGATTGCTTTCATTTACAGTTTTTTCAACCTCCATATCACAAGCAGGATTGATCAATACAGAAGCATTAGCACAATTATTGGACAAATCGTAATCAAATTCATTTCCAGTAACATTAGCAATATTGACAAAACGGCCAGTATTTTCAACTTTACAAATTATTTCCAAAATAACCTTCTCACCAACAGCAAGCCTACCAATGTTAATAACTCCATCGGAATAACTACCTTTCTCCAAAATAGAATCAACATAAACAAAGCCTTCAGGTAAGATATCAGTTACTACAACTCCGGTTGCAACATCAGGTCCATTATTAGAAACAGACAACTTCCATCTAATCAAATCATTGAAATTAGCCTGAGACACATTAACCTGTTTAACAATAGCCAAATCAGAAGCTGGAGAAACTTTAATTATTCCAGAATCATTATTATTGCTCAAATCATAATCAACTTCCTGACCGGAAACTGAAACATTGTTTGTAATTACTCCAGTTGCATTAACACGACAAATGATTTTTAATCTGGATTCCTGATTAACATTAAGAGTACCAATATTCCATATCCCAGTGACATGGTCATAATTTCCATCGTTGTTAATCCAAATCAAAGATTTAGGAAGAATATCTTTTGCCACTACGCCATGTGCAGTATCAGGGCCATTATTTTTAACGACAATAGTCCATTCCACCAAGTCATTATAATTTGGAAGTGAATTGTTAACCATCTTTTTTACTTCCAGATCAGATGTTGGAGGTACAATAACGCTTGATTGATCATGATTATTTGTTAAATTAATGTCAAACTCTTTAGAAGTCACGTTAGCTTTATTAACTATTTCACCAGTTTTATTAATTATGGCAAAAATATTAACAATCTTTTGCTCACCAACATCCAATTCACCAATATTCAATATACCTGTTGCAGGATCATATTTTCCACCACTGTCATCACGAATATAAATTAATCCTTCAGGCAAAATATCAGTTACCACAACGCCGGTTGCTTTATTTGGACCTGCATTTGTAATGTTTAATGTCCAGACAACAACATCTTCAAAGTTATAATTATCTGAATTAGAGGATTTCTCTATTCTGCTGTCTATCTTAGGAGAAACTGTGAAAGTTGTCCTATTGGTTATTGCTTTATAATAGGTATCTTCAAAGTGTTTTGCAGTTACATAGTATTTTCCAGGTTGTAAATTGTTTAATTCATCTGAAACTTCACCTAAATAATTAGAATTCAATGTCTTATTGTAAACAACAGTGCCGTCATCTTTTTCTACAGTCAATTCTATTTCCATGTTATATTCACGGTCATCCTGATATAATCTCCCATCATTTGTTGCACCATTAATCGGATTTTCATTATCAATTTTGATTTTAGAATAGCTTGCAGTATTGTAGATTGCATTTGAAACAGCCAAATTATTATATTTTGCAATGTTATTTCCACCATGAATGATAGATTTGATTTCTTCACTATCTCCATAATAAATATCATTGGCAAAAATTGGCAATGCATAAACCCATGCCTGATTCTGATACATAGTATTATTGACAAATATTGATTTTTCACTGAATTTATCCAAGTAAACGGCACTACCATTTCTTGCAGTATTATAGTAAAACTCATTATTTTCAATGTTTGTGTTGGTACTGTTTACATAGATTGCACCACCTAAACCTTCATTGTATTTATCTTTATCCGGAATTGCACTATTATTCCTAAATGAAGAATTAACAATGAATGTATTTTTTCCTTTGGTAAATACTGCACCACCATCAATTTCAGCAATATTACCATTTAAAAATGAATTTTTTAATGTGACTGTAGTAGCTTCCATATTCAATGCTCCACCATATGTGGATGCATAATTATCATTGAATTTACAATTATCGAATTCGATATTAAATCCACATAATTGAACTGCGCCACCCAATGGGGCTTCATTTTCAATAAATGTACAATCATCAATTTTTAAATTCATTGAAGGGAAAAAACCAAGACCTGTAGATAAGGCTCCACCATATTCTGAAGCTTTGTTAGATATGAAAATGCAATCATTCAATTTCCCAGATGCGTGATATGTTAACGCTCCACCCTCATCAGCAGAATTGTTAATAAATATGCATCCCCTATATTCTACACCATTACGGATGCATCCTGCACCACCATGAGTATGACCACCTTTAGAAGTTACATAATTGTTGGTGAAATTACAATTTGAAACAAGCCCATTACAATTTGGCTCATCCATACCTATTTGAATCGCACCCCCATAACAATCACTTCCAACAGTATCAATAACCCGATTAGATGTAAACAAACAATTAATTACTTTTGAATTCTTTCCAAATAACCCTAAAGCACCTCCTGCTATATTTGCAGTATTTGAACTAAATTTACAATTTTTAACAACCGTATTTACCGCAAATGATGAATTATACCTACTACTTACTCCTGCACCACCTGTAGAAGCATGGTTATTTTCAAAAATACAATTATCGATTACAACATTATTGCCTTCAATATATATTCCCCCACCTCTACTACGATTACCATTAATAAATTTTAGATTGCTGATAATAGTGCCTGCAGCCGCACTTTTAATCGAAAAAATCCCTACAGAATTTTTACCATTGAGAGTGGCTGAAGACGATGATGTTATCTCCAATTTCTTATTTATATAAATACCATCATTGTCATTTTTAGATACGAAACTACCTTTTAAAATAATTTTATCATCAGCGCTTGCCTTATTGATCACCTCTTGAATATCACTAAAACTACCGCCATTCAACGTATATGTTTTAGCAGTTAGAATTTCATCTTTTTGATTATTGTCCAAACTTAACAGTTCATTTTGAGAATTTTCTAGCGTATCTTCAACATCTAAACCAATTTCCATTTCACTACTATTTTCATTTAATTCAACAGCATATGAATTGTCCATATTTAATCCAAATGCTGCAAATACTAAACAAACAAATAGCATCGAAATTAAGAAATTTTTGCTAATTGCTATCTTTTGAGTTTTTTTCAACATTTTATCACCTAAGCGAGGACGATGACAAATACCATTAATTAACAAAAGCTATTAATTAGCAATTAAACTTTTTACCTTAATTAAAATCCTAAAAAGAATGTCCCATCATTATAAAATTTAAAACAGTTCCAAAATCATTAGAAAAACTATTCATTAGCCTCCTAACACAAATATTTTTTTATAAACATTTGCCCAAAGTTTAGAACCATAATAATTTTACAAAGTAAAATAAACTTTTTTAAAATCTTGCTAAATTTACCTTAAAATAAAAGATAACCTCCTTTAAATCCTCAAAATCATTATTAAACTTCAATTTATTTAAATTTTTTCTAAAAAACGATAGCAATTTCTTATTTTAAAAAAATATGCCATTCAAAAATAAAAAGCATAAAGTGAAATAAAAAAAATATTTTATCTATGAAAGAGAAATAAAAGTATAATAAAAGTTAAGGTAAGAGACATGAGGAAAAAAATCGCAATATTAATAATGGCATTACTATTAATTGCACCAGTTATACAAGATGTAACTGCAACTAAAACTGTTTTTATCACAACAGACAATATTGTTGATCATGATTTCGATGTAGGATTAATAACAGCCATTAAAAACTACGTACAGGAACTTAGCGGTGGAGAACTTCAAGTTGTAATTGATAATCAAGCCCCAGCTGCCGGAGAAGGTTATCGGTCGATTGAAGTAACAAGTGATGCAAGCATAGATTTAGCTGCATCAGATGCTGGAAATTATATACAATTAGCAAATTATAGCGCACATTCCAATAAACAAATTGTTTTTGTCAATATAGGAGATTATGACTTAGATAACTCTTCAAACTACCTCAGAAGAGCATGGGATGACAATTATACCAATGAAACTATTGCTGGAGTGCATGACCCTGGAACACTTCTTAGAAATTCAGGAATATTTTATGTACAACCTGCAAAAGAATTCCCAGACAAATACAGAAACGGTATTCTAGACAATTATGATGATGAAATGGCTAAACAGATTGCTCAAGAAATTGTTGGCATCATCAATACCCATGATAATGATACAAAAGTATTCAGCGATGATTTGGTTGTTAAAAATAAAATCAGCCCTGCAGGAATGGCAAATGCAAGCAAAGAATTATTGAATAGTGGTGATAAAGAGTTTAATGGGACCTTCGGAGCATACACTGCCCCACAATTATTATATCAAACCAGTTCCTATTTAAATGGTAATGGATTAGATATTCCAAAAACTTTCAAAGAGCCTGAAAATCCAATGGGCGTTTCAATATTTGCAAAAGGATCATATTCAATTTCTGATTATTTCAAAATGGGAGGAATAGTTAGAAATTATATGGACGAACATGGTCAAGCCCCTGACTCAATTGAATATGAAGGTGCACAAATCAGTTATTATGATTTATTATATAACTTCGCAAAAATAACTCAAAATCATACAGACAGCGCACATATGGGCTTTGAAAATGAATATCAGTTTGAAAAAGTAAATAGTTCATTCTTACTGGATGTATTCCCATTCATATTAATATTATTCATATTATTCCTTGTGTATTTAGTTTATAAACGAATAAGAAGATAATTTTTAATATAATGAAAAACAAAGTTTACATTTTAAAAAAATAGAGGGAAAAATTATGAAAAGATATATAGCAGAATTAATCGGAACAATGGTTCTTGTATTATTTGGATGTGGAAGTGCAGCAATTGCAGGTCCAGTTTTAGGAAATCTTGGTATTGCAATGGCATTTGGATTATCAATTGTAGCAATGGCATACGTAATTGGCGACATATCAGGATGCCACATCAATCCAGCTGTTTCAATAGGTATATGGATAGATGGCAGAATGGAAGCAAAAGACTTAATAATGTACATTGTATTCCAATGTATTGGTGCAATTATTGGTATTGCACTTCTTGCAGCTATTATTAACTCATCAGCATACCTTGGAGGATATGCTACAACAGGATTAGGTCAAAACGGATTTGGAATGGCATCAAGTGTTGGCCTTAATGTCGTAGGTGCAATTATTGTAGAAATTATCTTAACTTTTGTATTTGTATTCACCGTTCTTGGCGTTACCAAAAAAGTGGAAAATGCCACTATTGCAGGTATTGTAATAGGTTTAACATTAGCATTTGTACATATCATGGGAATTCCATTAACTGGTACTTCAGTTAACCCTGCACGTAGTTTAGCTCCTGCATTATTCATGGGCGGTCAAGCTCTCCAACAAGTATGGGTATTTATTTTAGCACCTATAGTTGGTGCAGTAATTGCAGGATTACTATACAAAGGTTTAATTTCAGAGGATGCTTAATCCTCTAACTTTTTTTATTTTATATTTTAATACTTCCAGTATACATACAACCCTTAATCTCTTCAAAATCAGTTTTTATTTTAAAATCAAATGTTTTTTCATTAGCAACATACATATGAGCCAATGCGATTCCCACATCAATAGGATTCCACTTTTTAAGAACTTGACGCTTTATAGTCTTTTACTTAATGTTTTTACCATTTTGTAAAATTATTCTTGGGCTGT
>R27__coassemble_378_pt1 | contig 30750 bp, 34 predicted proteins | sample R27__metabat2_low_PE_024 | metagenome-assembled genome bin R27
TAAGTCAAAAATTTTTTGACGTAAAAATCAAAAAATTAATTTTGGCGGACACCCTAATTTTAAAAAAAAAAGAAAATAAAAAAGGTGTGTTTTCACACCTATTTATAACATAATGCGTCTTCTGGACATGCTTCCATACATTGACCACATAAAGTACAGAATCCTGCAATTGGTAATTTAGGATTATCTGTTTTATGAAGCATATCGTATGGACATGCGTCGATACAGTCACCACATTGGTCACATTTAGATGGGTTGAATGAAATCCTATCTCTGGTTACAGGTTCACCATCAATAGTTACTTCGTATTGTTCAACTTTTAATGCATCGTTAGAACAAACTGAAGCACAAGCTCCACATCTAATACAACTAGTGAAAGATGGTTCAGCATCAGTTTCTACTAAAGCTGGGCAGGACATACCAGTTTTGGTAACTACACGGATAGCTTCAGTAGGACATTTGTTAGCACATGCACCAATGAAATCACATTTTTCTACATCTCTTCCGATACCTTCTGCATCAACAGGTGCACCTTCACCCCATTCTACATCAATTTCTAATGCATCAACAGGACAAAGTTTTACACATAAACCACATGCAGCACATACACTAGGAATTGCTACTGTTAAGCTAGCACTGTTAGCAGCAATGAAATCACCAGGACATGCTTCTACACAGGTGTTACAACCGATACATTTAGCGGAATCGAAAGTGAAAGATTTGATTTCTTTGGAACGTTTGACTGGTATTTTTTCAGCAATGAATATTGCATTCCAAGGACAGGTTTGTGAACATAAACCACACCTAATACAGTCATCGTTTACAGTAACAGGACTTCCAACTTCTTCAAGAGTGATTGCACTTACAGGACAAGGTTCTACACAAGTTCCACATCCAACACAATCTTTGATGTAAACTGGACCTTTTCCATTGAGATCTAACTCACATTCTACAGGTTCTTTTACACCAGGAATTCCAATTACATCAACAGGACAAATGTCAACACATTTTTGACACATTACACAGAATCCTTCAACTTCTTTTAATTTTTCACCAGTAACTTTAATTGTTTCTTGTGGGCAGACTTCTTCACATTTACCACAGGAGTCACATAATACAGAGTTGAATACTAATCTTTTTTGAGTTACTCCTTCAGTAACTTCATAATCTTCAACTTTTAATGCACCTTGTGGACAAACGTCAGCACATTTTGGTTCTTCACCACAAGTATCACAGTGAATAATAGAGCTAGGTGTTACCTCAATAGCTGATGTAGGGCAAGTACCTTCACAAGCACCACATTTTATACAGCCATCTTCATTAAATACTATCATTTATAAAAAACCCCCTTAAATTTAGAATTTTTTAATGAGGTTTCCTTCACTGTCTACAATATCTACTTCAGCTAATCTCATTTGACTATCCATTGAGTGGGTAGCACAAGATAAACATGGATCGTAAGCTCTGATAACCATTTCCATTAAGTTGAAAATACTGTCATCTACTTCTACACCAGGTTTGATGTAATCTTTAGCAACTTGGTGAATACCCATTTCCATAGCTGGGTTGTTTTGGATTGTAGCTACAACAATGTTAGCGTAATTACATAATCCATTATCATCAGATTCGTAATGGTGGATTAAAGTACCACGAGGAGCTTCGACAATACCTACACCTTTACCTTCAGTTCTTTCTAATTCATCTGGGAATTTTTTACCAGATAAATCTTCTTCTAATGCAGCAGCAGCACATTCAGCAGATGCTAATAACTCAATGAGTCTTGCATAGTTGAATAATAATGGTGCTTGAGCATATCCGAAAGCATCACGGAAAGCTTTAAGAGCTTCTTGTGCGAGAGGTGCTTCTTTAGGCATTTGGTCACAAACATTAATCCTGGATAATGGTGCAACTCTGTAAATACCTTCTGGGTATCCCATATCTTTAATGTAAGGGAATTTTAACCAGGAATAAGGTTTTACGTGTTCTGCAACATAATCAGTGTACTCTTCGTTTCTGTATTCGAACATGTCGCTTCCATCTTTGTCTTTGAATCTAATGTTACCGTTATATACATCCCAAGTTCCGTCAGGTTTTACAGTACCACAGTGTCTAGTGTCACCGAAGTTACCTAATGAAGAGATTAAGTCAATGTTTTCTTCAAATATTGGAATAGCTAAGTCTAAAGTAGCTTGTGCTAATTCTACATTTTGTTTAGCTCTTTCGAGTAAATCTTTTTGAGTATCAGCATCTAATTCAGTAGAAATACCACCAGGAGTGGATGAAGTAGGGTGAATAGGACGACCACCTATTTTTCTAACCATTTCTAATCCGTTTCTTCTGATGTTAATAGCTTGAAGTGCAACTTCAGGCATATCTTTAATTACTTGGAAAACATTTCTAGTTTTTCTAGTTCCGTTAGGAATGATTAAATCTGGTGCAGCTAAGAAGTAGAAATGAAGTGCGTGGGAGTGCATGTATGAACCCCAGTTCATAATTTCTCTCATTCTGTAAGCAGCCGGTAAGATTTCATAATCATCAAAACCAAAGATTTGGTCAACTGCTTTAGCAGCTGCTAAGTGGTGTTGTACATCACAAATACCACAGATTCTTGGTACGATTCTTGCTAATTCTTCAACAGGACGACCAGTTAAGAATTTTTCGAATCCTCTGAATTCCATAACGTGTAATCTTGTTTCTTCTACATTTCCTGCATCGTCAAGATGTACGGTAATTTTAGCGTGTCCTTCAATACGAGTAACAGGCTCCATAGTAAGTTTAACCATTTTATTCTCCTCCTTTCTGCATTTTCATAGGTACTAAAGCTGCAGCTAATGTGTAAGTATAGAATGTACCTACAATATCATCTAATTGATCTGCGACAGTTTCAGGGTCTACAGTTTTATCTTCGTTTACACCGTAGTCAGATGCAATCGCACTGATCATTTTTGCTCCTTGATCTAATACTTTAGCAGTAGGACCGTAACATCCTCTACATTGGATACCAATGGAAGGACATTCTGCACCACATAAGGATACAGTTGCAGGACCCATACATACTAAACCTTGGGTAATTAAACATAAATCTGGTTCAGGAGCTCCTAATTCAAATTGTCTTTTAATGAAGTCCATAGCTAAACCAGCAGGTGGTTTTTCTCTAGGACATACTTCACAAAGGTTAGTTGAAGGTAATTCGATAGTTTCTCCTCTTAATAATGTTAAAATAGCTTCTGCTACAACATCTGAACGAGGTGGGCAACCTGGAATCATTAAATCAATGTCCATACATTCACTTAATGGTCTTACTCTGCTTTCGAGATGAGGTACATCTTCGTTAGGAATAATTCCATCAGGGTTTACAGTAGATACTGAGTTAATGTATGCTTCTTGTTCTAATTCTTCAACAGTCCATAAGTTTCCAAGACCTGGAATACCACCGTAACATGAACAAGTTCCGTAACAAATTACCATGTTAGCTTTTTCATTTAACATTTCAGCTAATTCTCTGTTTTCATCGTTTCTGATTCCACCTTCGACAATAATGATATCTAAATCTGGTACTTCATCATATTTAGTATCCATGAGCACAGGGGAAAATTCAAAATCTGCAAATTCCATTACATCAATTAAGGATTCGTGGAAATCCGCAATGGATAAGTGGCAACCGGAACATCCGCCTAACCACATAGTTCCTATTTTAACTTTATCTGCCATATTAAACTCCTCCAATTTATCTTTCAGCATCTAATTGTTCTTTTAATGGAGCTGGACCTAATTCTTTGATTCTGTTAACCATCATTTTAACAGATTCAGAGAATTTTTCACCTTCGGATGCAGAAATCCAATCGTGGTGAACTCTTTCTTTTCCAATTCCCATATCTTCGACTAATTTATAAATTAATCTCATTCTACGATCTAATTTGTAGTTACCAGCATCATAGTGGCAGTCACCCATGTGACATCCAGCTACAAATACCCCATCAGCACCTTCTTGGAATGCTTTTAAAACAAATTGTGGGTCAATTCTTCCAGAACACATTACACGAATAACTCTAATATTCGGTGGGTATTGCATCCTTGCAGTACCTGCTGTGTCTGCTCCTCCATAGGAACACCAGTTGCAACAAAACATTACAATTTTTACATCATCAGCCATAGAGTTTCTCCTCCTCTATAAAATATTTTTTACAATTTTGAAAAACTTTTGTTTCTCAAAACCAATTTTAAAGTTTTTTAAAAAATTTTAAAATCTTTTTTTAAGGAATACATGTTTAGGTAAACCTTAAAATCACAATTTTATGTACGTAATGAGCTAGCTCAGCATAACATTATGTACTGATTAATATATTTCATTAATAATTAATATAAAGGTTACTTAGAAAAATAAGCCAAAAAGTTTATATACTATAAAACAAATTTTCGAAAATAAGAAAAATAAAGACAAAAAAAGAAAAATTAGATGGAATTACATTCCATCGAGACTCATATCAATCATATTCTGAGTTTGCTCAGCCAATTCATCAGGAAGCCCTGTAATATCCATGTTCAAAAATCCTCTAACAATCATGGATTCAGCATCTTCTTCCTTAATACCTCTGGAAGTTAAATAATTGATTTCATCTTCAGAAATCTTACCTACAGCAGCTTCGTGAGACATTTCAAGATTTGCAGAGCTTGCTTCCAATTCAGGAACCGCATAAATGAAACTATCATCAGATAAAACCAATCCGTGACATTCCAAATGACCTTTAACATCAGGTACAGTTCCAGCCAAATGACCTCTAGCATAGATTTTAGATTCATCCTGAGCAACAGCTCTTGATATAACTTCTCCTCTAGCACCTTCAGCATTTAATAAAACTCTTGAACCTACATCAATAATGGAATCTTTTTTACCACCTTGTATACTTTGGAAAATAGCTCTAGAGTTTTTACCATCGCAATATGCAGTAGGAAATGACTGGATAGTGCTTACAGGGCTGGTTAAGATATAATTGTTAATATAAGTTGAATCATCCATTAATTTAACACCGGTTCTTGGACGTACTTCCACTTCTTCAGCCCAATTATGAACCATAGTAAATGTTATTTTAGAACCTGGTTTTAAGTACATTTCAGAAACACCGACATGCATTGCAGATGAAATGTCACTGCCTGTCGCACATCCTGTAATCAAATGTAGTTCAGAGTTTTCTTCGGCAATAATAACATTGTGTGCAGTTTGCATAATGTCAGTATCACTAATGAACATGCAAGCCTGAACCGGCATTACTTCCTTAGTTCCAGGAAGGGACCTTACAAAGTATCCGCTTTTTACACCATCTTTTTCTTCACGAAGTGCAGTTTTTGCAGTATACTTATCTGCATCCGGTTTGACAACATTCCAAAGATAATCTTCAACCCAACTGTATTTATCCAATGCAACACCAATATTCATTACCTCAATTGAGTCAGACATGGAGTTATTGGTAAAAATATTACTTTGGTCAACTTGTAAAAATGATCCAGACCTGTTGTTTTCTTCAGTGTCAACACCGACTTTTAAAAGGTCTTTTTTGGTTTGTTTATTCAAATCATCCAAATCATCAATCATATCCAAAGCATTGACAGTTTCATCAGTGAAATTTTCAATGGTAATATCAGCACCTAAAGCTGCCTTTTTATCTTTTGCTCTTTCTGCATCACTATAAACATTGCGCACACTCAACACATCCATTAAAACCATTTTTTCTAATATCTTCTAAAATTTCAGAAGGATTTCCAGAACAAGAAATTACCCCATCTATTAAAACATGTGCTTTATCTGCACTGACAAAATTTAAAATATAACCTAAATGAGTAATTAAAAGACCACTTCTTTTTCTTGAACGTTGTGGTTTATCTTTATCCAATAAAGTTCCTATTTCAGAAGCCAACAATTCTACATTTTCTATATCCACACCGGAATCCGGTTCATCAAACATAGTGAAATCAGGCATTTGAGCCAATAACTGTAAAATTTCAGAACGTTTTACTTCACCACCGGAAAATCCTAAATTAACATCCCTATCCAAAAATTCATCACTGAATTTAAGTTGTTTAGCTAATTCTTGCATCCTAGGATTCAATTCTTCATCAATATCCTGATTAGAAACTATTTTTAATAAATCTCTTACTGATACTCCCCTAATGGATGGAGGAGTTTGAAAACTTACACCAATACCTAATTCTACTCTTTCAGCAGTTGTCAAACTAGTAATATCCTGACCTTTAAATTTAATAGATCCTTGAACCACATTATATTGTGGAAAACCTAAAATAGTTAAAAATAAAGTACTTTTACCAGCACCATTCGGTCCTAAAAGAACATGAGTTTCACCTTCTTCAATTGAAAGGTTGATATCTTTTAAAACTCTTTTACCAGCCACCTCAACGCCTAAATTTTCTATTTCAAGCAACATATAATCACCTTAAAAATAAATATGAATTTGTTATACTAATATAAATTTAATCTACTAAATATAAATAGTTAACACAATATATAAAAAGAGATTAAAAATAAGATAAAATAAATAAAAAAAGAGATAACTGAATTATTCAGTTACAATAATAAATTCGCCAACTTTTTCGACTTTAGCAAAAGGAACTAACAATAAGTCACCATTTCTTTTAGCACCTTTCACATGAATATTACGGTCGCTTTCAACTCTAATAGCAATATCAACAATTTTACCGGTTTTTTCGTTGATAATTAATTCATCCAAAACACCAAGGATGCGAGCATTATTGGTAGCAACCTGATAATTTTTAATTTCACTCCATAATTTTTCTTCTCTTTTTGGAATTTGTTTATTTTCCATGAACTCACCTAGTAAAAATTAAATTTAGTTATATAAATATTTAACTTCATTATATTTAAACATAATATTGATTGTATAATTTTTCAGCAACTTTGCTATCGGGAATAGTATTGATATTTAAAGCCAGTTCGGCTTTTGGAATAATTAACTGGTCTTCATCCTGAACTATATTAACACTTCTTAAAACATTCAAGCCTGAAGGCACATTGCCATTAAATTCATAAGTAAATTCAAGTCCCAAATCTTCAAAAATCTCAACAGGAACAAGAACTGACAAAGCATCTTTATCAGACTTTAAATAATATTTTAAAACATAATCAATAGTCTCTGTTGAAATAAATGGCAAATCTGCATTAATAAAAAGTAAAATATCTTCACTGGATTGATTTTCAAAATAATCCAATATAAATGACAAGTCAGTCAAATAATCATCCCCTGACGTATCCAAAATTTGAAAATCATCATCAAGGGAATTCAAGTAATCGATTGTTTCAAGAGTATTGGGACTGACTGCAATAATTAATTTATCAATTAATTTAGATTGATTAACATTATCAATTACATATTTAATTAAAGGTTTATCATGTAATTTGAAAAGAGGTTTTTCACAAGGAACTTTCAGTCTAGTTCCCCTACCTCCGGCCATCAAAATTGCATAAATCATGATAAACCACATTAATTTAAGCGAATTTACCGCCAGCCATTTTCATACGATCTTTAAGAATGCATCTTCCCCCTTGTTTTCCTCCAATAGGGAATTTAGGAGTACCCATTGAATTCATACAACGAGCCATGATTGCTGAACCAAGAGCAAGACCATCTTCAACAAACACTACATTTTCAAACTTATCTTGCACTGCCTGTAAAATAAGTTCAGGTTTTCTACCAGTAATTCCTGCCCTTCCTGTAATACCTAAAGCAGAGCCCGGAACGATGACATTTTCTTCAAATGCAACATCCAAAACCCTTTTAACTATGTTTGTACTAACATAATCCAAAGTTGAAAGTAAGGTTGGAAGACCATCAGCATCATAGAATTGAGCACCCAGTTCCATCAATTCAGGTAATTTATCCCCATTAACACCAACATCACAACCAATTAAAGTAGTGCCCGCATTATCTGCAGCAACCGGATTAACTGGAACAGTACCAAACCTTTGAACATCCATTGGAACTTTACGAATATCAATTAATTTATGAGCCTCAAGCGCATTAGCTTCAGCCTTTTTATGATTAGCTTTTTTCATTGCTTTTTCATCATATAAATCTAAAGCCGCTCCATTTTTCTTATCAATTTGACCAGATCCTCTAGCAAGAGAATCGCTTACAACACCCGCAAGCCCTAAAAAGTTACCAACAGTATTTGCATAAGGTTCATTATCATTAACAATACGTCCTGCCAATGTTGATCCGAAATCTAAAGAAACACAAGGGTTTCTATAATCAACTTCAGTCCATTTAGCACCTAATTTAATTCCAGCAGTAACAAGTTCACCTTCCATTTCATTAGCAACTGTTTCTTTACCTTTAGGAGGAACAACACTTACAACAGCCCCATCAAACATGATATTTTCCAAAAGAGAATGTTTCTGTAATCTTTCCGGAAGTTGAGAAATACTCATTGCTGGAGACATCTTACGAGGAGGTATATCTGCTGCAAGACAACCATCTGCAAGTGCAATAATGAGTTGACCCGCTTCTTCTGCAGTTGCAAAACCTGCAGTTACCCCAGTAGATCTAACAACAAAATCCAAATCTTCATCCTTATCTACTTGACATTTTTTAAGAGATTCCAAAACAGTATCTCTAATTAAGTCAGTTACAGCTTCCTTGGAAAGTTCAATTCCCCACACAGTTTTACCAAAAACCTCTTCTGAAGGTTTAGGTGGCCTAATATCACGAGTCATTTTAACTGTTTTATTCAAAAGATAAGATTCACTAGTATTTAAATTAGTAGCCATTACAATAGATTTTGTAGTGGTGTTACCTAATTCAACAGAAGCAGTTACATAAAAAGTATCAGGCTTTTTAACAGCACCAGGACTTGCAGGACCTGCCCTCTGAGCCTTTAATGTAGCCAAATTGCCATCTTTGGAATGGGCAATTATAGGTTTAGGACCTTTATTAAAAATTTTACTTAAAAAAGACATTATTCAACCTCACCAAAATATAAAGTTAATTAATAATCTCTTTTTAAGATAATATAAATTTTATTAAAAAAATCTTTAAAAAAATCACGAAAAATAGTTAAAAAAAATTAAAAAAAGGATTAGATGAAATGAATCATCTAATCGGGACCCTTATTGTTTATAATAATTTGTTAATTGGGTGTTCTTCTACAGGTTCGGTACCGATATCTTTTGCTGCTTCAGCAATCATGATATCTGCCATACCACAAGCAGGGAATGCAAGTCTTGCGTTTTCGATTGGTCCAAAGAGAACGAAGTCTCCTCCAGCCATTTGTTGAACAATGTTAGAACCAATATCACAAACAGGCCATGCTTCTTTGTGTTCTTTTTTGTATCCTCTTAACCAATCCCATGCGGATGGTACGTTGTGAATACCAGATCCTACTGGGTATCCCCATTTAGCTTTTACAGCGTAGGAAGTTCTTACAGCAGGTCCTGCACCTTGACCTAATGGAGTAACTGCTACATCCATGAATGGTTTAGTAATTCCACATTCATCAGCCATTTCAAGGATACCTTGATCAATTACATCTCCACCAGTTTCCCAAATTTCGATTTTTCCTTCTACACCAGCTTTCATTGGGTTGAAACCTAAAAGAATGGATGCGTCGATGTCTGAGTTTTTAACAGCTTCGATTTCACCAGGTTCAGCAGCCATACTTAAAGAGTTGTAAACAGCTCTTTCGCATAATCCTACTTCTTGAACGTATTCTACACCTGCAATTTTAGCAGCAGCTGCAGTTGAATCTATAAGGAAAGGTTTGTCACAGACGTCTCCTACAAATTCTAAGTATTTTACCATAGCCTCTGCAGTAGCACCGAAAGTTTGTACAACACAAGGGTTTCCGGTTACATCGGACATTTCTTCCATAGTTTTAATTCTTTCTTCAGCAGCATCTTTATCAAAGATACCTTCTTTTTCATCACTAATAATATTGTGTCCACCGTAAAAGATTGTTCCTGCTAAAACAGTAGGGTATTCACCAGGTTGCCCTCCCATTTTCATACCAGCAACATCAATGACGAGTTGTTCTTTATCAAATCTTAACATAAATATAAACCTCCTATAATAAGGCAGATAACATTGAAGTTATACCAAATTTTATGGCTACAATTAAAATAATTAAGCCAATTATAATACCATATAATATACCAACATCCCTACCATTTTGTTGGCCTAAACGTTGATAGTATTCACCTACAGTGAAATCAACTTTTTCTTCTGCGTCATCTAATTTTGCAACAATTTGGTTGAAATCATCTGAGGAAACCATGACTTGAGGTATTGAATTATCTTCTTCACTCATAAATAACACCCCTTATAATCCCATTGCTTTTGCAAGTGCAGGAATAATTACGATAAAAAGTAATGCTATGCAAGCACCAATAGCAAATCCTTTAAATCTAGTTGCAAGTAAACCTGCGAATAGTTTACCTTCTCTTGCAAGGAGTTTAGAACTATATTCAGCATCATCTGCTGCGTTTTTCATCCCGTGTATATTTGGTTTATTTGAAATTTGTACCATATTCATCTCCTCCTTAAATCAAGAATAAAATTCCAATTATTAAAGTAAAAGCTAATCCGATCATTATACCTTGGACTTTACCTGCATAATTACCAGCCATATTCCTTTGAACTGCACCGACCATGTCGATTTTAGTGTTTATATCCCTAATTCTTGCTTCAACAAGAGCAGTTTCAGCAGAAACAACTTTGATTGCTTCTCCTTCTTCTTCGTCATCGCCATCATCGTCAACGGAAATAACCATAGCTTCTTCTTCAAAAGCACCTGGATCTTTTTCTACACATTCATTGATTTTTGATTGAATTGCTCCGACATCTTCTGTGTCGATTAAATCAACAATCTCCAATTGTTGTTGGAATCTTTCAACACCATCGAGAGGAACATTTTCTACGAAAGGAATAGCACCAGTTGCACCGATGATTTTCTTTTTGTCAGGATCTGCACCGTTTTCATGTAAAGCTTTAAAACTTTGACCTGTGATGTGACCTTGTACTTCAGCACCAGCTAATATTAAGAAACGAATATTAGGGTTTGAAATAATGTTTGCAACTACTTTTTCTATTCCTAAATTTTCTGTTTTACATGGACCTGCAATAGCTGCACCAGAAAGTTCAGCTTCAATGTGAGAAGCTAAAGTTGTTACTGCAACTGGGCTTTCTGGATCACCGACAATGTAGTCTCCACTGATAACTGGCCAGCCGTCTGCAGGAGCTTTTTTATCAGCCATCTATAAAACCCCCAATATTTGTAATATAGGTAATGCAGCAAATATGATAAATGAAGCTAATAAGAATCCATATACCATGTTAGTTAATAATCCTGCGGTAACAAAAGAACCTTCCCTTCCAGGGAAAGAACCTACAGGACTTGTGTACGGATCTAATGAAGCCATCAATTCATCAGCAGCTAATTCCACTTTTGCTACTTGTTCATTTACATCATCCATAGATAGGAGTACGATTCCTGAACCTAAAGATGAACTTATGAGCCCGGATACTGGGTCATATGCATAATTCATTTCAGGTACAATTTGTACCATAGGTAACATTTGAGCCATATTTAATTCCTCCTAATCTAATTTTCCACTTTAGGCCATAATCCAGCCCATTTGGTTGAAGCTGCATCATTACATGAAGCTTGTACGAATGCTCTGAATGAGATAATCCAACCGATTAAACCAACGATGAATACAATGAACCAACCGAGTCCACCAGTAGTGACAGACATGAGACCAGTAATAGCCATGGATAAAAATGCAGTAGATGCTGCACATTTGAGGGTTCTTACTTGATCTTCGTTAGGTCCTAAACATGCGTTGAATGGGTGTTGGATTGCCATAGTACACATAATAAATAATACAGCAATAAAACCAGTTGCAACAACATTTTCATAAATTGCAGTCATATCAAAAGTACCAGCAATAGCTGCAGAGAATCCTAAAATAGATAAACAAGCAGCACCTGCAATTTCAATAGTACATTGGAGCATAATAGGGATTTTCATACCTACAATTTTAGTTGCGACAAGAGCAATGATTGCACCAATGATAATAGCAATAACTAAACCTGCAACAGGTCCTATTAAAGGCATTTTGATAAGAGTTGCTAAACTAATACCTGCTAAAGATGAGATTACACCTACAGATAAAGACATGTAACCGATAGATGGAACACCAGTACCTAAACCGTAACTTGCTACTCTACGAATAGCGTCAGCACCCCAAACAATAGCGCATACAGCACCAAGAGCACCGAATAATGAACCAATAGTTTCATTTAACATACCGGATAAGTAAATACCGATTAATCCACCGACAATACCTAAAATTAATAAATGAGTTGAGCTAACTGCACCTGCAGCTGCACCATCAGCACTTCCACCAGCAGACATTTAGATACCTCCAGTTAAAATAATACAAAAGATTCCGACAACAATAGATGCGATAGCACATGCAATTGCTCCAGTTCCAATTCTTTTGAATTTTGGATCGTGCATACCTTCAATGGTACCACCAATGTTATAAGAAGCAATTACTGAGTTAATAAAGAACACACCTACACCTAAAATAGCAGCTAAACCAATACTTACAGCAGGGTCAGTTACAAAAGTACTGTCTTGAACAGCTTGATAAATTCCGTAGTAGACTAATCCACCACCAAAACCACCGAAGAGACCTCCAATGAGACCACTTATGAATGAGGTTAAAGGTACACCGTGACCTTCAGTACCAGGGGTTTTGTAAGCTTCTTGATTACGTTTAGTAATCCAGTCTACAGGTACTTTAGATGCAGCAGGAACAATACCTACACCGAAGATGTAGATTAAGTTAGCAATGAGCATAGTAATACCCATCATAATCATAGCACCTATTGCACCACCTATACCCACTATATAGAATGGTTCACCTGTCATAGTTGCAGCAGTAATAAGTCCTGTTAAACCAGCACCAGCAGCTAACATAGCAGTACCAGTACCTACACCAGTAGCTGTTGCCATAGCCGCAGGAGCTCCTCCTACAGGAATAAAGTGCACACCTGCACCAATCATAATACCGCCTATAGCGATGAATAATATTAATGTAATTGGATCCATAATCGAAACCTCCTTATTCTTCCTCATATGGTCCATATTGGTTTCTTGCAAATACTTCTAATCTATCATCTATTATAACTAATAAGATAATGATTATAATACCAACAATAATACCACCATATACTCCAAATACTACTGTATTCCAGAAACTAAAGAATACAACGAGACCGAAACAGAAACCAGTTAATGGTCCACCAAATTTAGCACAGAAGTTTACTACATCCATTGAGTTTTTAGCACCTAATGGAGCTTTAGTAACAATATCCCCTTGAATAGCTACAGGGGTTCCTCCACCAAATTCGAATTTTTGATACTCACTTTCAGCACCATAATGAACGTCCCCAGTTGAAGATCCAATAGCACCGAGAGCAATACCCCAAAGCATTGCTAAAAGTGGTAATGGGAATACGTGTAATGGGGTACCATTAATAGGAATGGTCATCAAGTAAGAAATTCCAACAATACAAAAACTAGTTATAAATCCATGACCTACAATAGGTCCTAAAGACTGAGTTAATACATCCATGAACAATGGTTGTTCGAATTGAGATTGTCCAACAATCCTTCCCATGTGGGATGTAACAGTATAAATAGCGTGAACAAAAGCAGCGACACAAGCACCCATTGCAATAGCTATAATAGGCATCATACCTAAAGACATAACTAAAGCTGCAATAGCACCAGCGACACCACACCAAACACCATAAGCGACTGGTTCACCAGAAGCCGCCTTGTTTATCATACGGTGTAAATGTCCCATTTGTGGAGCAAGTTGAACTTGGGAGTTAGGGTTACTTTGAGAACCAATATCAGATTCTAAGTCCTCTGCAGCCCCTCCGATAGTAGCAACTGCACCCATTAATGCAACTACACCTAATGTTACAGGGTCCATAATTTTTTCCTCCATATTTTTTATTAAATTGATCATTTAATAAACGTGAAATAGATTTTTGTTCCATACAAAAATCATTGAAATCGTAATATCCACCATATTATAATAATACGATGTTTAAGAATTTTTCAAGTAAACTTGATTTTTGTTCCATACAAAATCAAAAACCTCAAAAAATACCTTCCAATATTACTAATTATTATATTTTATATGCTTCAAATATAAATGTTTTGGAATTTTTCAAGTAAACTTGATTTTTATAAAGTGGTAGATAGGTGAAATTAATCACCTATCATGTGTTTTTCTATCTATTTTGCTGGGGTAATAGCAGTTCTTTCACCAGCAGGTTCGAATTCTCTTAATGCACCTTTAGCAAATTCTTCACGTACTTTACTGAAGTCAAAGACTAAGTTTTTGTCAGCAAATGCGATTTTTACTAATGGGTTGAAAGCCCAAGCGTCTCCACGAGCGGAGTGAGGTGCTTGTGCAATACCAGCGTATTCACCTTGGTGACCTACGTTCATTGCGTAGTTAGGATAGTTAGGTCCTCTCATTTCGAGTGGTAAACCTTCATCGTTTCTGATGGAGAATACGTTAGCTGCACCACATTGATCTTGTAAATCGAAACCGTAGAATCCAAGTCTGGAATGTTGTTCTTTGTGTAAGTACATAGCTAAGTACCATGCGCTTAAACCAGTTTGTGCATTTCCAGTAGCAAATGCAGTGGAACAACCAGCAGCTGCGGAAATAACGGAAGCTCTTTGAGATCCACCGAAGTGAGTTTCGAGTAAAGCTGGATATTCTTCGTATTGTTCTAATGCGTAGAATGCTACTTCAGTACCTACATCAAGAACAGTGTCCATGTTGTTAGGTGCTGCGCATAAGTCTCCGTATTTGTCTTCGACATAGTCTTTACCGTAGTAGGTGAAGTCGTCTAATACGTTATCGGTGTATGCTGCGGTAGCATATTGAGTAAATCCTACACCACCAGACATGTAAGAACCTAACCAAATTTGGTCGTATAAAGCAGCACCTAAAGCTACTACTTCTAAACTTGATCTTACAGGGTCATCAGGGTAAGCTCTGGAACCTTGACAGATATCTGCCATGAATCCGAATGGAACTCCACCAAGTTCGTTTTCTGCTCTTGCTCTTCTTACAGGTAAGTAAGTACCCATGTGAATAACTTCTGCGTGTTTGGATGCATATGCGAAGTCACCAGTAGCTCCTTCACCAGCACATTGGTTGTATGCAGAAATCATGGACATACCAATTTGCATAGCAGACCATCTGGATGTGTTACCACCGTCACAGACTCTTCCTACAATGGATGGAATTCTTACAGCTTGCCAAATAGCTCCGCCAACTTCAGCTTTTAAAGCTTCAGCTTGTTCTTCAGGGAACTCTTTGTTGATGTCTAATACGAATGCTGAGTCAATTTCATCAGCTAATTCGTCGTCACCAGTGAAAACTTTTACATAGGAATCTTGTACTACTAATGGGTCGGTTTCGACCATGTGTTCTTGAACTACTGCTGCACCAGGCATAGCGTGGTTTACAGTTTCTAAGTAATGAGTAATTGTTTCAGGAGTTACTTCAATACCTAATCTTTTTTCAAGAACGTTGTGTGCAGTGTTTAATCCTACAATTACAGTTCTTCTAATATCATCCCATGCTTGTTGAATAGCTGCATTGTTAACATAGTGTAAATCGTCACCTTCTACAAAAGTATCAGTAGTAGATAATTGGTAGGACATTAAAGCTCTTTGACCTAAAGGAGTACCAATGTCTGGGTTGTACATTGGGATTCCTCTTTTTTCAGCGATTTCTTTACCTTCGTTTACAAATGCAGTTTTCTTTGCAGATTGAGTCCAACCACCCATGTTATAGAATTGGGTTCTTTTTTCGGTTGGGTCTTCTGTGAATTTCTTTTTCATTGCATCTAAGAATTTTTTATCAGCCATGTTATCTACCATCCTGCTTCAGGATTGAATGCACCAAAGGATCTGGTAACGTGTATTCTTTGACAGACTTTTACAGCGTCTACGTCGTCTTTGTATGCTTCACCATCTATTCTGTAAATAGTGGTTTTTCCTCTTAAGGTTTCTTCATCTAATGGTTCACCTAAGACTACAGGTTCGTCTAATTCTCTACCAACTTGGTCTTTTACCATTTCAACATTACCGGTTTCTTTGTTGAATACTTGTCTTCTGAGCATATCAAACATTAAACCGTTTTCATCTAATCTTAAGGAGTGACCGTGTACACCTGCACCTCTAATACCAGTTCTTGCGGTATCGAAGTATTCGGTTTCTAAGAGATATTTTGAGATTCTTTCGATGTCTCTTTCTCTTGCTTCAATAACTTGTCTTCCAGATAATGTACCGGTATCGATTCCTCTAAATCTGCATAAGTAAGATCTAGCTCTTAAGAAAGGTTGAGCTGGAGCGAAGTACATGGAATCTACGAATTGGATGTATCTGATCCTGTCTCCTGCTTTTGCACCATCGATTGGTGCTACTAATTCTCTTACACTGTCATCTGGCTCATCCATTTCATCTAATGGTGGGTGAACTGATTTGTATTCTTCACCTGGAGCTTTGTGACCTAATATTTTTACTACGTCTTCATCAGAAATTTCTCTTAACTTTTCTAACTCGTATTCAGGGTTAGTGAAGTTTCTTCTGTTTTGAGCAACCTGAGAAGTACCTGGATAAATTTGTACCATAATTATGCATCTCCTAATGCTAATTTAACTTTTCTAATAATTTCATCTAATTTGTCCTGTGAAATTGTTTCACCACGGATAACACCTGTAACAATGTCATCAATAGTTCCTGCAGTTTTAATATCGCCTTCATCAGGCATGACTTTGGAAGTTTTTATGCCAATTTTAGCAAAATCTTCACAGTCAACTGGTGATTCGCATATAATTATACAGTGTTTATTGACATTCCTAAGAATTAATCTTGCTTTGTAAATAATATGATTTGCAACACCACCTAAGTGAATAACAAGTAATTTAAAATTACGCATTTGTTCGACTTCCTTATCAGTAAGTCCAAACAAAGTTCCACCGGAAGCGGGAGCATCATGAGGAACGCCAGCACCAGCATTTAAAACCATAGTACTTGTTAAAACATTTGCTTCGCGTAAACCAAATGTAATTTCGCAAACTGGTTTTGTAATGTGCCTACGTCCTGGAGACATAGCTACTGCACATACATCAGTACCGCATTCTGCAAAAGTACCTCTTTGAGCAAGGCTTCCGCCTCTACCCATACCGCTTGCTTCCCTACAATCCACTACGTGAGTACAACGTCCTATCATATTGATCTAGTCATCCTTTTTAATTATTTTCACATGGTCGTCGAATGTTGAATATTGATCTGTCATTCCCACTAATTCGTCAGGAATTTCTTCATTACCATATTTAATCCTATCAGTAACAGTTTTTTGTTTTCTGATGTAATTTGATCTGTCTTGATTAATATCAAAACCATATGGAATGTGTTCTTCACATATTTCCTCTACTTCCTTAATTGTAGATTCCATAGTAATTTCCAAAAATATTCTGGCTGTTTTAACTTGTAAAACAACATCTTCCCCATTTATCTGAATAACTCTACGTTCCCTATATTGTGGAGGTAAAGTTTCTTCACCTTTTGGGAATCTTGGACCGTGGATTACAGTTCTTTTTACATCTTCAAGTGACTCCAAGTCATTCAATAACTTTTCTGTTGTGTCACTTCCAAGAATTCTATAAGGAAATATTTCAATATCCATTGTTTGACCTTCAAATTAGATTTGTTTAAATTAATTAGATGTCACCTTTAATTTCTTCAGCTGCGGTTGCAACTGCTTTAATAGGTTCTCTGAATTCATCAATTTGACTGTATACTTCTTTAATTAAACCAGAAGTTGCTTCTGGTGAAAAGAGTTGTGTTCCTGCATCTAATGACATAGCAGCAGCTACACAAGGAATACAGAATCCTTTACTGTGTCTGGTTACAACGTGGTTACCGTTGAAGAGACCAGGACCTCCACCACCGTAAATGGAGTGACTGAAGAAGGAGAATCCTACAGCTACACCTTCTGCTCTACCATAGTCGAGACCAGGTAAACCGGTAGCGAATTCGAGGTTGTCGTTGAAGTATAATAAAGTAGATGGAATACCTTGAGCAGCACGAGCTGCACCTACGTTAACCATAGTTGCTGCAACAGCACCAGCAGCAGCATATGCGTTCCATTTAGCTGCGTCATCAGTGTTGTAAATAGCGAAATCAGTTAATTGTTCTTGAGGAGCAATTACACCATCAGCTTCTGCACGAGCAATAGTTGCTTGTACAATACTACCAACAGTACCTTCAGTTGCGTTATCTTTTACTAAGTCATATACCATGTTATCAGCGTTTAAACCTTGGTAAGCTAAACCTAATAAATGTAATCTTTCAAATGAACCTAAAGCGTCAGCCATTTCAAACATAGCAGTTTGTTCGAAAATAGCAGCTAATGCGGTAGCTTGGAAAGTGTTTTTCAAGGTAGCAGCAGCGAAGTCGTTTGCTTTTACGTTTCTTAAACCGTAACCTGCACCTTCGAGTTTTTGTGGAATGTCTAACATGGTTGCAATGTTAGAACCTTTGTAGTCTACAGATTGTGGGTATCTACCTAATACTGCAGCTTTTACGAAGTTTGCATCGTAAATGTCTACACCACAAACATCAATAACAGATTGTACTAAAGCGGAAGCGCTTGATAATGGAGCTGTAGAATATTCAGCAGCAACATCAATTCTTTTAGTTGGTACTTGTACTAATAACCTTTTTCCTCCGGAAATAGGTGTTACAACAGTATCATCGTCTGCGGAAATTTGAATAATTTCTTTCATTTTGTCTGCGATTGCTTCTGCGTTATCTACAATAGCGAGATCTAATTCTCTTCCTAAGATTCTAGATTTGTCTCCACCAACAGATGCGGTTTTAACAGATTTTTCAAGTCCTTCTAAGTTTACTGCAACAGTTCTTTTTACACCTTTTACGATGCTTTGAATTGCAGGGTTCCTTAATGGACTAATAGCTTCGATTGGTACGTCAGATGCAATTTCGTTGCCTCTATCATCGAATAAATCGATTTTATCATCAAACTTTGCCATTTTTTCCCTCCTAAATAAATAGAGTTTAACTAATATACCACTCTCAATGGTGAAATTTTTTCACCAAATTGAGTTGAGCTACAAAGCAAGTTCTATTGCAATAGCCAGCCATATGGTATACAAATTTTATTTTATAAAAGATATAATATAAAGATTACCTATGAAATAATTTAGAAAAGTTTATAAAGTATAATAAAAGATTTTTGATTTAAGAAAAATACCCCCAAAAGTAATACTTTTTATTTTTAATTAAACTTATTTATATACACAAAAATAGATAATAAATGCATTAAAATTTATTAAAACATTAATACAATTAATTTTTTAAAAATAAAGTTAAAATTACATGAATTATTAAAAATAAAAGAAAATAATAAATTATTACTTTAAGGTTCAATAGTAATAAATAATACTAAAAGTAATAAGAAATTTCTCCAAAAAAAATCGTGAATTTTTATATAAAATAAAAATAAAAATTAAATAATATGCAACTTGTAGCGGATGTTGGAGGTATACCCGGAAGAGATTGTAACGGTTTTTGCAAATACTGTTACTTTAGAAAGGTAAAAGAAGTTAAAAGTTTTGGCTGTGCACATTGTCTACCCAATAAAATAGGTTGTGAAAGGTGCAGCAAAGGAGTTTCCGAAACACAAGGTGATTTTAAAGCACCATTCGAAGTTATGAATGAAGTTCAAACTGCAATGATGATGGCAATGGGACATCAAGGCGAAATTAATGCTTACATCAGTGGCGGAGGAGACATAAGCTGTTATCCACATCTTGAAAATCTAACTGCCAATCTAAACCAATTTTCAATTTCATCCATATTAGGATATACTTGCGGAAAAGGAATAACCGACTCTGATATGGCTGCAAGATTAATCAATAATGGCGTTAAAGAAGTTTCATTTACTATTTTTTCATCTGACCCCAAACTTCGAAAGGAATGGGTTAAAGACCCCAACCCTACCGAAGCGCTAAAGGCATGCCAGATATTCTGTGAAAATATTGACTTAACAGGTGCTGCAGTAATTATTCCCGGCGTTAATGACGGTGATGTTTTAAGAGAAACCTGCAACTCCTTGGAAGAATGGGGTGCAAAAGGAATGCTTTTAATGAGATTTGCAAATACATTTAACGAAGGATTAATATTGGGCAACGAACCCATCATAAAAGGCATTGAATCACAGCCTGTTGAAGAATTTGGCGAACTTGTTAAGCAAATAAATTCCGAATATAAGTTTAGAGTCAGCGGAACACCAGTATGCGACCCTGAAACTGGAGGTCCATTTGCAATAGCCAAAGATGAAAATGAAGTATTTCTACAATTTATCAAACCAATCACTGGTGAAGCAACAATCATTACCTCAAAAATTGCAGAACCGTATCTCACCAAAATATTTTCCAAATTAGAAACAGGAGAAAATGTCAATATTGTTGCATGTGAAAAAGAAATAGCTTGCCTAATTACAAAAGAAGATTTGGAAAAGCTTGATTTAAGTGAAATAAAAGATACTGTAATAATACCAGGACGATCATTTGTCCACCAACTAGATGCTGAAAGAATTTTAAGTGCTGACGGAGTTGAAAGGCTCATCGGCCGTGGCCCAGATACATTAAGCGTTGATGGAGAATTAAGCATAGACATGACTGATGAAAATGTCATTGAAAGAGAATTAGAAGAATTTAATGATCTGGTGGATGCAATAAACTTCTTTGGAATGAGAAGAATTTAAAAAAAAGAGTTAGTTTGAATCCTCAACAAGAGAACTCTCACTATTTATTTTTACTAAGATATAATCATACATGAATGACTTTTTAATTTCGGCAAGTTCAGACAATTTTTTACCATCGATTACAACATCTGCAATCAAATCTGCATATTTGTCATAATTTAACTTTACACGAACACCATCCAATTGTGAAGTTACTGGAGTTGGAGAAATAACATCCTTAATTTCACTAACTTGATTTTCAATTGCATTTTTAACAACAATAGATGGAACTAATGGTGCATCAAGAGCCATTTCACGTTTTCTATCACTTAATATTTGTTCAATTGTTTCCACCAGTTTATCAAGTGCACGTATATCCGGACCTCTTCTAAGCCTTCTAGGAATTCTGCCTAAACCGCCCACATATGCATCTGCACCCGGAAGTTCATCAACAGAAATGTCAGGAGCTCCTGTAACAATTACTGGAATATCAATATCATCATATAAGAAAGCTTTTTCCTTGATACAATTTTCAAAGCTACCCAATGCAAAAACAGCAATATCATGCTCCTCAATTAATCTTTTTTCTTCTTCAGTGATTCCGGAAGTTCCTTTTCCATCCCCTCTTGCAAGACCAATCATATTATCTTTTGCACCGAATTCCCTCAAATATTCAGATATATCACATGCAGCATGAGGCAAGTGATGTCTTGCCAAAGTTGGTGAAACAATAGCTATTTCAGAACCAGCCATAGGAGCAACAGATAATTTTGCTAAAAGTTCATGGGATTTATCTTCAATTTTGTCAACATCTTCTATAGGAATAGCTATATTTAAAACCAATTCCATTTGTTGAACACTTTCCTGAAGAATGAAACCGCCCAAATCTTCTATCAATTCCTTAATTTCTTCACTTTTGTGAACTCCACCAGTAAATGTTAATGATTCATACATATTAACAACTCTCAAAAAAATGCAATTTCATTGTGTTATTAGAAATTATTATATTTATATTATTATATTAAACTTTCTAAAATAGAATATCTCGCTTCCACTTTTTCAAAAGGGTTTTTAGAAATATTGTTATGTGAAGGAATCTTAACTAAATTATCCTCTTCCACAACTTTATTTTCCAAATAATCAGGATATATGACATAATCAAAATTTTCACAAACTATATTGAATCCCACATCCCGAACAATATCTTTTAAAAATTCAGAATAGACTTTGACGCTAATATCTCTTTTAAAATCTGAAACAAGATATTTTTTAGATAGTTCATAATCATTGAAAAATGTAAATATTTCCTCATCAGACAGTTCATTTCCGCCAATTTTAGAAACTTCTTTTATGCTTTCAAAAATCTGTGAAGAAGTATTAATTTTAATTGCTAAAGAATTCATTTTTGTTTTACTTTCTGAAAGTAAAATGACCAAATCACCATCTTCATCATCAGGAAATTTGTTTACAGTATAATCTGAAATTCCCGCCAACAGTACAATTTCTTCACACATCGGTGTTGTGATAATTTTCATGCTATATATTATATATTAACATCTAAATAAATTACATCATGAAAGTCACATTAAGTCTAGAAACATCAATCAGTGAAGATATATCTATAATGGTTGATGCCCTAAGAGCCAGTACAACAATGATTTCTGCATTGGATAAATATGAAAAAGTAATCCCATGCTTTAATCCCGAACAAGGTTTTAAACTAAAGGATAAATACAGAGGCATTCTTGCAGGAGAACGTGGTGGTGAAAAAATAGAAGGATTTGACATTGGAAATTCCCCGACCGGATTAAATGATTACGACAGTGACGAAAGAATTTTAATCCTAACAACAAGTAACGGAACCAGAATTCTTGAAAACATGACATCCCAAGTTCTCATAGGATCACTTATAAATGCAAAAGCGGTTGGAAAAGCATCAGCAAAAATGGCTGAAAGTCATATTGATGTTGTTATGGCAGGAGTTAAAGGAGAATTCGCTCTTGAAGACTTTTTGGCTGCAGGCGAGATTTTATATTGGATATGTGAAAATCTAGAAGAATATGAGTTGAATGATTTTGCAAAAGCTGCAATAAATGCAAATAGGGATGACGAGTCACTGAAAGAAGGATTTTACAATTCCCGTTCTGGAAAACGTTTGGCAAAAATAGGATATGAGAAAGATATTGAATATTGTGTTCAAAAAAACATTACCAACAATGTGGCAATCTACAAAAATGGAAATATACTATTGCTATAGTCCATTAACATTTTAAAAGAAGCAAGTTATCACCCGCATGCGAAAAACTTTATTTAACTACAATTTAAATATTATACAATATCAAGTGAAAATCATCACATTCCAATTGAAATTAAATATGATTAAACAGGAAAACACCAAATAATTAAGTTTATATATTTAAATTTCATAATATTATTAGAAGAATAAATATAAAAGAAGTGTTTTATTAATGAAAAGAGAATGCTTAACAATAATTGGTACTGCACATGTATCATCAGAAAGTGTTGATGAAGTAAAAGATGCCATCTATGAACAACACCCTGAAGTAGTAGCAATTGAACTTGATAAGGGAAGATATATAAAATTAAAAAAAGATATGATGGGTATTGAAGAAGATGATACTATATCCGTCAGCCAAATAATTAAAGATAATAAAGTTGGATTATTTTTGACCACAACACTTCTTGGATATTTCCAATCAAAAGTTGGTGCTGATGTTGATGTGAAACCTGGGTCTGAAATGGTTGGAGCCATTGAAGCATGTGAAGATTTAGGAATACCAATAGCTTTAATTGATAGGGAAATCAATACCACCCTGCAGAGAGCTTTAAATAGAATGGGATTTATGGAGAAAGCTAAATTTTTATTTGGTCTTCTTTCATCCGTATTTGGTGGAGATGATGCGGAAGATGAAATTGATATTGAAGAGCTAAAAAATCCGGATAACCTTGACGATTTAATGGAAATGTTTAAAGATGAAGCTCCAAGCGTGTATGAAGTTCTCGTGCATGAAAGAGACGCATACCTTGCAGGCAAATTACTTCAAATCCCACAGGATCATGTTATAGCAGTTGTGGGAGCTGGACATAAACCTGGAATTACAAGATATTTGGACAATCCCGAAACATTACCACCACTTCACGAATTGGAAGACATAAACAAAAAGGGAGGAATTCCTTGGGTAAAGATAATTTTAGCACTGATTCCAATTTTATTTGTGGTGATATTTTTTCTGGCATATTTTAGTGGGATAAACATAACCGGAAATTTATACGAATTTATTATCATAAGTATGGTAATGGGATTTATCGGTTCAATCGTATCCGGTTCAAAAATTCAGTCCGCAATTATCGGAGGTGTAGTGGCCCCATTAACCATCATACACCCATTACTTGCAGCAGGATGGTTTTCAGGATTAACCGAAGCCAAATTTAGAAAAGTTAGAAAAAGAGATATTGACAGTTTAGCGCATTTAGAAAGCTTTAAGGACTTGTGGCACAACAATATCTTTAGAATATTATTAGTAGTTGTTGGAACTAACTTAGCCGTTAGTATTGCAACTTTAGTAATTTTACCATCCCAAGTTTTCATACCTCTATTCATGAAAATTTTCGGAGGGTAGTTAAAATTTTATATAATATATCCTTAATATATTATAATTACTATTAATTTTTAAAGGGAAAAAATACCATGTATCTTATATTCCGTTGCGACTGCGGTCGTGCATTATATGCAAAAGAAGGTGTAGCTACCCGCAAATGTGTTTGCGGTAAAACATTGAAGGTTAAATCTAGAAGAATATTTAAAAAAGCAGCTACACGAGAAGATGCTTCATTAGCAGTTCAGGAAATGCAGGACAAAATATATGGTAACACTGACTTTCAACGAGCCAGTGAGTTATAACTAGTTTTAATGGTCTGTTAAAAATGATTGGAACGATACTCGAGATAATTATAATTTTAATTTTAATAATACTCACAGGTTATTTATCAATGGCCGAATTGGCCGTAGTATCGGTGAGAAAAGCGAAAATGCAAAAATACATTGAAGAAGGAAATAAAAATGCCGAAATCGTTTTAAAATTATTAGAAGACCCTAATGAATTTTTATCAACTGTCCAAATTGGAATATCTCTTATCGGTGTTTTAACAGGTGCATTTGGAGGAGTAACATTAGCTGAACCACTTGCAAATGCTATTTCATTCATACCTTACAGCGAACCGATAAGTGTAGCAATAGTTGTTATCATCACTACATACTTAACATTAGTCGTGGGAGAAATTGTTCCTAAAGTAATTGCATTGAATGACCCTGAAAGAATATCCCTAAAAGTTGCAAAAAGCATGGTAATTCTTGAAAAGGTTTCAAAACCAGTTAGTTTCGTTCTTGCAAAATCAAGCAGTTTTCTTTTATGGGTACTTAGAATTGAAAACAAAAATGATGATGTTGTTACTGAAGAAGAAATCGAATTAATGATTAAAGAAGGAAGAGAAGACGGAACAATTGAACAAGAGGAAGAAGACATCATCAAAAGAGTCTTCAAACTTGATGACCAAAAAGTTGAAAGTATCATGACTCCACGTAATGAAATCATATGGATTGATTTGGAAGATGATAGAGATATCAACAAAGTAAAAATTATTGAAAGTAAAAGGTCAATATTTCCAATTGCATCCGGCGAATTGGATGATTTTATCGGAGTTGTTCAGGCCAAAGACATTCTTTCAGCAATGTTTAATGATGACAAATTCGACATCCATAAAATTGTAAAAGAACCATTAGTCGTTTCAGAACACTTGGAAACACTGGAACTATTAAAAGAATTCAAAGAAAACCAAGGATATGTACACATGTCACTTGTTGTTGATGAATTCGGAAGTGTTGAAGGTTTAATTACATTAAACGATTTACTTGAAGGTATTGTGGGAGACATTCCTGGAATTGACGAAGAAGATGAACCTCAAGCTACACAAAGAAGCGACGGCACTTGGTTGATTGATGGAAGATATCCTATTGATAAATTTAAGGAACTATTTGACTTTAATGAAACATTACCTGATGAAGAAGAAGATGGATATACTACAATTGCAGGCTTTATATTAAGTTTAAGTGGTAAAATACCTAATGAAAACGAAAAATATGAATGTGGAAGATTCATATTTGAAGTTATAGACTTGGACGGGCACCAAATCGACAAAATTCTTGTAACCGATTTGGGACCTCAAGAACCGATTAAAATAGAGGAATAAAAAATGGACATGACAATACTATTACAATTTGTTTTGTTAATTGTTGGATTCGTATTTTTAATAAAAGGATCTGACTTTTTTGTAGATGGTGCCAGTAGCATTGCATCTCTTTTAAAAATTCCTACAATAATTGTTGGTTTAACCATTGTGGCATTTGGAACCAGTGCCCCTGAGGCAGCAGTTTCCATCACATCAGCAATTACCGGAAATAATGCCATGGCTGTAAGTAACGTAATAGGTAGTAATTTATTTAATATATTAATGGTTATTGGTATATCTGCACTGCTTGGAGAACTATTGATGGAAAAAGATGTTCTAAATAAAGATTTGCCATTCCTTGTAGGAATTACAGTCTTATTTGCAGCATTTATAATAATCGGATGGAACGTATCACAAATTGAAGGAATTATCCTACTTGTCATATTAATTGCTTATGTAGCCCATCTTATCAAATCCGCAAAAAAATCAGATAATGCAAATGTTGTAGAAAAACCGAAATTTACTCTCCCGTATAGTATACTTTTCATAATTATTGGGCTTGCAGGAATAGTTATTGGAGGAGATTTGGTTGTCAATAGTGCATCAGATATAGCAATTGCATTTGGAATGAGTGAAACATTAGTAGGTTTAACCATTGTAGCAATAGGTACATCTTTACCCGAACTTGTCACATCATTGACTGCTTTAAAGAAAGGAGAAAATCAGTTGGTTATAGGGAATGTTATCGGATCAAACATCTTCAACATACTATTTGTTCTTGGAGCAAGTAGTGCCATAACTGCAATATCTCTTGATTCAAGTATGCTCATAGATGTAACTTTCATGGTATTCGTTACAGTACTATGTTTCATATTTGGTAAAACACAAGATAAATTTGATAGAAAAGAAGGTGCGATATTAGTTGCATTATTTATTGCATACATGATTTTCGCAATTCTCAGAAATTAATTTTTTTAACTCACAAGCCTTGCAAATATTTGATGAAGTCGGCTCACCACAAACTTCACATTCATTAAGGCTTGTGGAAATATCATTTTCAAAAGTCAATATTTTTTGAAAAGATTCCATCACATTATTTTTAATTCCAGGATACCTGTCCTCATTAACATTTAAAAATTCTTTAATTTTAGCCCTTAAGGACAAATGAGAATAAGGACATTCATCTAAATGGATATCAATATCATTCAAGATGGCCCACATTCCAACTTCTTTTTCAGGAGTGTTCCATAATGGCTTAATCCTTGGAACCAATTTTGGATGAATAACATCCAATTCCGGCCCAAATTTTGAGAATTTAATTGTGTCTCCTCTTGCAAAGCTCATTAAAAATGATTGAATTTCATCATCTAAATTATGACCTGTAGCTATCTTGCATGCTCCAAGTTCATATGCAGTCTTATTCAATATATTTCTTCTAAAGACACCGCATGGAATACAGGCACTTTTAAAATCCTGATAGATATCATCCAATGCAAAACCTTCTTCATCTTTAAAGGATTTTTGAACCAAATCAATGTTTAAATCATTTGCATTTTTAACTGCAGAATCAATTCCATGTTGCCTATAACCTTCAATTCCTTCATCAACACTTATTGCAACCAAATCAAAATTTAAAATTTGTTGATAATTTTTTAATGCATGCAATGTTAAAACACTGTCTTTTCCACCAGACAATGCAACGGCAATCAATTCGCCTTCCTTGATCAATTCATAATCCGAAATTAAATTGTTAATCCTTGTAAAAATCTTTTCGTTAAAATCATTTTTGTTTAGTTTAACCATTACTAAATTAATTTATATTAAGATAAATAAATAATTTTACCAGTGATAATATGATAACTTGTGATTTTGCAATATTACCCGTAGGAACTGAAACTACTGAATGTAAAGATTATGTAACTGCTGCAGTTCAGTCAATTAAAGATTCCGGACTAAGCTATCAACTAACCGGAATGGGAACACAAATCGAAGCAGAAAATTTAAATGAACTTTATGAAGCAATAGCTAATGCTCAAGAAGCAATTTTTGAATTGGGAATCGGCAGAGTTTATACAGTTATAAAAGTAGATGACAGACGAGACTTGGAAAACAGAACATTGGATGCGAAAGTAGAAACAGTAAATAAAATGTTAAAATAGAAAAATTAGAATTTAGATGAAGCAGTTTTAACAGCTTCAATTACTAAATCTAAATCTTCTTTTGTAAGTGAAGGATGTACTGGAAGAGAAATAACATTGTCTGCTGCAAGTTCAGCATTAGGACAATCTCCTTCAACTTCTAATTTTTTATAAATTGGTTGATTATACAATGGAATTGGATAATGAATTCCAGTTCCCACACCACAATCATTGATTACATCAACCCAATCATCACGATCTCCTTTTTCAACACGAATAGTGTATTGGTGATATACATGCTTTGATCCATAAGCACAATAAGGTGTAACAATGCCATCAACATCTTTCAATCCATCATTTAAATATTTAGCATTTTCAATTCTTTTAGCATTGAAACCGTCAATTTTATTTAACTGTGCAAGACCAATAGCTGCGGCAATATCAGTCATTCTGAAATTATATCCTATATCATCATGGTGATATCTGACACTTGCTCCATGAGCTCTGAATATTTTGGCATTGTCTGCCAAATCTTCATCATCGGTTGTGATAATTCCTCCTTCAGAAGTGGTCATGTTTTTTGTAGGATAAAAACTAAAACAAGACATATCTCCCAAACTACCTACTTTTTTACCATTGCAAGTTGCACCATGTGCTTGAGCAGCATCTTCAATAACAATTAATCCATGCTTTTCAGCTATCTCATTGATTCTATCCATATTGGCTGACTGCCCATATAGCTGGACAGGCATAATTGCTTGAGTATTTTCAGTGATTAATTTTTCAATTGATTCAGGTTTTATGGTATAAGTATTTAAATCAATATCAGCAAAAACAGGCTTTGCACCAGTATATAAAATTGAATTTCCACTTGCAATAAATGTGAATGGAGTTGTAATTACTTCATCACCTTTGCCTATACCACATGACAATAAAGCAACGTGTAATGCAGCAGTACCCGAATTAACAGCAATCCCATAATCCGCTCCAACCCACTCGGCAAATTTTTGTTCAAATTCTTCCACTTTAGGTCCTTGAGCAATCATTCCTGATTTTAAGACTTCAACTACATTTTCTATTTCTTCATCGCCAATAATTGGTTTTGCAATAGGAACTTTAATTTCTGACACATTTATCACCAAATTATAAAAATTAGATTAATTATCATACTAATATTTAAATCTAATAATATTTAAAACATTACATATTTAAAAATATTAAAATTGAGTGTGAATCAATGGATGAATATAAAATTAAACAAATTGAAGAAGGATTAACAAAAATTGAATTTCCCGAATTTGATAAAGTATCATCCGACGCTCCTGTTTTTTACAATCCGCACATGGAATTAAATAGAGATTTGTCAATTCTTGCAATACAGGTATTCCAAAAACAAGAAGAAAGAGAAATTGACATTTGTGATTTATTTGGTGGAAGCGGAATTAGAGGAATTCGTTACAAAAATGAAATAGAAGGCGTTGGAAATGTATATATCAATGACATAAGCGAATTGGCCAATGAATATGAACAACATAATATTGATTTAAATAATTTAGAAAATATTGAAGTTTATCAACATGATGCAAGCATGTTTTTAAGAATGAAACGTGGCGAATTTGATGTAATAGACATAGATCCTTTCGGAACCCCCTCCCCATTTCTAGATTCTGCAGGATACTGCGCACGTAGAAATTCATTGTTATGCGTAACTGCAACTGACACCTCTGCATTATGTGGAACATATAAGGAGCCATGTATAAGAAAATACAATGCAAAACCTTATAAAAGTGAATATTGCCATGAGAATGGCATTAGGATATTAGCCGGTTTTGTAGCACTTACCCTTGCGAAATATGGAAAATATATTGAAGTGAAAATGTCCCACAGCACCGAACATTATATGAGATTATACATTAATGTTAAGAAAGGTCCTAAAAAAACTGATGAATGTTTAAAAAATATAGGTTACATCAGTCATTGTAAAAACTGTTTACATAGACAGACCACTAAAGGATTGGCCAGTGCAATTGAAGAAAAATGCCCCATTTGTGGTGAAAAATTAATTCATGCAGGACCCCTATGGTTAGGCTCTATCCAAAATAAAGAGTTTATTGAACAAATGATTAATGAAATAGATTACAAAAAAATTAATACAGAAAAACAAGCACTTAAATTACTTAATAGCTGCCTTATAGAATCTGAAGCACCTGCAACATTTTTTGACGTGCACAACATATGTAAAACATTGAAAATAAGTGCTCCAAAGCTTGATTTAATTTTTGATAAAATAAAAAGTAAAGGATTTAGTGCAGTTAAGACCCACTACAATCCACTAGGCATAAAAACAAATGCAAACATTACTGAAATAAAAAATATTCTTCTCGAGTTCAATAATGAATAACAACATGTAAAAAAAAAAATAAACAATAACCTAACAAATGATAAAAAATCTAAATATTATTA
>R27__coassemble_397_pt1 | contig 29568 bp, 36 predicted proteins | sample R27__metabat2_low_PE_024 | metagenome-assembled genome bin R27
GATTCATAATATTAAGTATGATTAATGTAATTTTATAATTTTTTATTTATGAAATTGTTAAAATCAAAAAAATATAACAATGTTTATATAGTAAAATAACATATGTTATAATTGTATAACATAAGTTATAATTTATTTTTTAGGTTTACCAAAACATTTATATATGAATAATAACAATTGTTATATAGTAAATATAACACGTGATATATTTTACTCAAATTAAATTATAAAGGTGATTATTAATGACAAATAAAAATTATGGATTAGCAACATTAGGTGTACGTGCAGGACAAACTCCAGACCCCGTAACTGGGGCACAAGCAGTTCCAATTTTCCAAACTACTTCATATGTATTTAAAGACTCAGATGAGGCTGCAAGAAGATTCGCCCTTCAAGAATTTGGACAAATTTATTCCAGATTAACAAACCCTACCAGTGATGTATTTGAAGCAAGAATTGCTGCTATCGAAGGTGGTAATTCAGGTATTTCAACATCAAGTGGTCTTGCAGCAATTTCATATGCAATATTGAATGTAACAGAACCTGGAGACAACATTGTATCTGCAGACAACCTTTACGGTGGAACATACCAATTATTTAATTATACTTTTAAAGACTTGGCAAGAGAAGTTAAATTTGTTAATTCACAAGACTTACAGGCTTTTGAAGATGCAATTGATGAAAAAACAAGAGCAATTTATGTTGAATCAATTGGAAACCCAAAATTGGATGTACCTGACTTTGAAGCATTGGCAGAAATTGCACATTCACATGACATCCCGTTAATTGTAGATAATACTGTTGGTGTAGGACTTGTCAGACCATTGGAACATGGTGCTGATGTCATTGCTGCTTCAGCAACCAAATATGTTGGAGGTCATGGTACTGCTGTTGGAGGTTACATCGTTGATTCTGGTAAATTCAATTGGGGAAATGGTAAATTTAACAATTTCACAAAACCTGATCCAAGTTACCATGGTATTGTATTCTGGGATTCATTCGGAGATGTTCCTGAACTTGGAAACCTTGCATTTACTGTAAGAATAAGAGCAAGACTCTTAAGGGATCTCGGAGCAACTCAAGCACCAGTACACAGTTTCATATTCTTGCAAGGACTTGAAAGTTTAGATGTTAGAGTAAAAAGACACTCTGAAAATGCTTTAAAAGTAGCTAAATTTTTAGAATCACATCCTAAAGTCAAATGGGTAAATTATCCGGGTCTTGAATCACACCCAACATATGAAATCAACAAAAAATACTTGAAAGACAATTTTGCAGGTATTTTAGGTTTTGGTGTTGAAGGTGGAGAAGAAGCCGGAAGAAAAGTAATTGAAAAATTGGAATTATTCTCAATTCTTGCAAACATTGGGGATGCAAAAAGTTTAGCAATTCACCCTGCAAGTACTACACATCAACAATTGACTCCTGAAGAACAAGAAGCAACAGGTGTAACACCAGACTTTATCAGACTTTCCATCGGTTTGGAAGATGTTGATGATTTAATTGCAGATTTAAGTCAAGCGTTAGATAGTATCTAGTTACTATCTAATCACTTAAAACATATATACTTAAAAATTTTTATTTATTAAAAAAAGACAATTGGGAGATAATGAAATGTATTTAGATAACTCAGCAACTACTCAAGTTAGTGAGGAAGTATTTGAAGAAATGAAACCATTTTTCACAGAAGAGTTTGGAAACCCTTCAACTCTTTATGGAATTGGTCGTGAATCAAAAAAGGCATTAAATTTGGCTCGTCAAAGAGTGGCTGATGCTATTAATGCAAAACCTGAAGAAATAATTTTTACAAGCGGAGGATCAGAATCTGATAATCTTGCAATTAAAGGAATAGCTTTTAAATTATCTAAAAAAGGTAAACATATTATCACCACCAATATCGAGCATCCTGCTGTAAAAAATACTTTAGGATTTTTAGAATCCCTTGACTTTAAAGTGACTTATTTGCCTGTAAATGAAGAAGGTATCATTAGTGTTGATGATTTAAAAGAAGCAATAACTGATGAAACAATTTTGATAACCATTATGCATGCAAATAATGAATTGGGTACTATTCAACCAATCGAAGAGATTGGTAAAATTGCTCGTGAAAAAGGCATTAAATTCCACACTGATGCCGTACAAAGTTTCGGTAAAATTGAAGTTGATGTTGAGAAATTAAATGTGGATTTACTTTCTTTATCTTCTCATAAAATTAATGGTCCAAAAGGTGTAGGAGCTTTATATATTAAAAAAGGAACTCGTGTTGTCCCACTTATTCATGGTGGAGGTCAGGAAAGAGGAATCAGATCTGGAACTGAAAATGTCCCTGGAATTGTTGGATTTGGTAAAGCATGTCAATTAGCAGCAGAAAACCTTGATGCACATTATGAAAAGTTATCCTCAATTCGTGATGAACTGATTGAAAAAGTACTAACAACCATTCCTGAAGCTTATTTAAATGGATCTAAAGAAATTAGATTGCCTAATTTAGTTAATTTCAGATTCAAAGCTATTGAAGGTGAATCATTAATTCTTTTATTGGATGGTAAAGGTTATCAGGCATCCACGGGATCTGCATGTTCATCTAATACTTTAGAAGCATCTCCAGTATTGACTGCATTAGGTCTTGACCCTGTTGACGTTCATGGATCATTGAGAATATCTTTAGCACCTGAAAGCGATGCTTTTGATGTTGATGAATTTGTTAATGTAATTGCAGAAGCTGTTAAAAGATTAAGACAAATGTCACCTTTATGGAATCAGGAACTTGATTATGATAATATAATGTGTAGAAAACATGAAGATAACTGTAGGAAGTGTTAATTATGGATTATTCAGAAAAAGTTATGGATCACTTTGCAAACCCAAGAAACTGTAGAGAGATGGAAGATGCTAATGGAGTTGGAACTGTAGGAAATCCTACATGTGGAGATTTGATGACTATTTACATTAAAGTAAACGATGATGAAGTTATTGAAGATATTTCCTTCCAAACTTTCGGTTGTGGAGCAGCAATTGCAACAAGCAGTATGATTACAGAGATTGCTGTTGGAAAAACCATAGATGAAGCATTGAAAATTTCTAGAAATGATGTTGCGGAAGAATTAGATGGTCTTCCACCAATTAAAATGCACTGTTCAAACCTTGCAGCTGATGGGCTTCAGGCAGCAATTGAAAACTATAAGGAAAATAATCAATAATAATATATACTTTGTTAGATAAACTATCTTTAATCTATTTAAGGAGATGTTTTATTATGGCAAAAATTCTAAAATGTGACGACTGTGGAAGTATTATTCAAGTTTTAGTTGAAGACGATGGCGATACCTGTGACACTCATATGCTCAGTATCCCGGTACAAACTGAAGGTGAAAAATCACCTAAACACAAACCTGTAGTTGAAATCGATGGTGACAAAGTAACCGTAAAAGTCGGTGAAGCAGCTCACCCAATGGATGATGACCATTATATCCAGTTTATTGTTGTTGAAGCTGGAGCAGAACAATATGCAAAAAGTTTTAAACCTGGAGATGTTGCAGAAGTAACTTTCACTGTTAACTCTACAGATGACGTAAAAGCATGTGCATTCTGTAATTTACACGGCCTTTGGGCTAGTGAATAAGTTTAAAATCTAGTTTTAAACTTCTTTTTTTTATTTTTTCTTTATAAAAAATTATAAATAATTTCTTTTACATAGTTTATATTGTGTCTAAATATATTAAATTAATAATTTTTATTTTGATTTTAGGTATTATTTCGGCAGCTATTCTTTATATGGACAGTTCTGTTGATAATATGAATAAATTGATGCCTGAAATTAGTGATGGCATTGTTAATGGAGATAAAGATTATAATGATGCTGTTGATCTGGTCAATAATAAAAGTTATGCAGATTCAATGAATAAAGCTATTTCAGCAGGTAATAATTACAATAACAGTTTGAAAAAATTACATATCTTAAAAAATAATTTTACTTCAGACATTACTCAAGTTCATAAAGATTATATTAATGATGCTATTTTGGAATTGGAGTTAAAACTTAAGGCAGTAGACAAACTTAAAGAATCAATTGAATGTTTTGAAGTTAACTATAATTATACTGGTAGTGGATATGGTTTTGAAGCTAATGATTATATGAATCAATCATTGTCTTATAAAAATGAAAGGGATTCATTAGTTAGTGAAAATCCAAAGTTATTTAAGCAAAATTTTTTCATTTAATGAGGTTTTAATATGAAAACTAAATGTCCTAAATGTAAAGGAAGGGGTTCTGTAGTTGTGGACTATAAGGAATGTGATGCATGTGGTGGAACCGGTTATGAAGATGATGCATTTGATGTAGGTAATCATTTTAAAGGAGTAAACAATAAAGCAAAGGCAAAATTTGACTTGGGTGGGGATGAAGATATTCCCTGTGAAGTATGTAATGGAAAAGGCCAGGTCGAAGTTTTTGATGATTGTCCTCATTGTCATGGAACAGGTCAGGTTAATGTTTGTAGGGACTGTGGAAAATTAATTGATGAAAAGTATGATATATGTCAGGATTGTGAAGAAAAAAGAAAGGTTGAAAAAATGAAGCATGATGAATATGTTGCCCGTGAAAATCAGGTTAGAAATGTCTATATTTTAGACTCACTATGCCAAATGAGGGATATTGATAAAGATAAATTGTATAAGGGGAAAATTACTAGAATTGAACGTTATGGTGCTTTTGTCACCTTAAATAATAATGTTTGGGGATTGATGAGAGGGGATGTGTCAGAATATAAAGTTGGTGATGATATAATCGTGTTTATTACAGCCATAAAATCAAGAGAAGGTAAAATAGATTTGGCACCGGCTTATGTTGATAAATACAAATTGATTAAATTAACCAAATCCATTCCAAGAGCTTTGATTGGAGATTTGGAAAAGAAAAAAGGCAAAGTCGTAAGAATTGACGGTGAAGTTCAACAGATTCAACAAACTTCTGGACCAACTATTTTTATAATTAATGATGAGAGTGGAACAACTGAAATTGCTGCATTTGATAAGGCAGGTGAGAGATCCTATCCTGAAATAGAAGTCGGTGATGCAGTTCAAGTAATTGGTGAAGTTAATGAACATGGTGGAAAAACACAAATTGAGTCATCATCGATGACTAAATTAAGTCCAGAACAAACAGCAAAGTTACTTGCTTTAATTGATGATGCATTAAACAAAAGAGCTGAACCTGATGATGTAGATTTCTTAGTCAAAAGTGATGTTTTAAATAGACTCAAACCTAAGATGAGAGAAGCCGCTCAAAAAATCAGAAGGGCAATTCTTGATGGACGAACCATTTTGCTTAGACATCACAATGATGCCGATGGAATTTGTTCAGGAGTAGCTATGGAAAAGGCTATCATTCCATTAATAGAACATGTTAATCCAAGCAATGATGCTCAATATTATTACTTTAAGCGTTCTCCAAGTAAAGCACCATTCTATGAACTTGAAGATGTTGTAAAAGATTTGTCATTCGCTTTAGAAGATCAGGAAAGACATGGTCAAAAGTTACCACTGATTGTGCTTTTAGATAATGGTTCAACTGAAGAAGATATTGTTGCTTTGATGCAGGCTAAAATCTATGATATTGAGGTTGTTGTAATAGACCACCACTCTCCTGGTGAATTAATTACCAAGGATGAAAGAGGTGATGAAATTTATGGTGCAACTGTGGCTGTTGATGAATATGTTGATACTCATGTAAATCCATATTTGGTAGGTGGGGATTCACAATTGACTGCTGGAGCTCTTGCGACTGAAGTTGCACATATAATAAATCCTGCTGTAAAAGATGTAATCAAGCATTTGCCTGCTGTTGCTGCATTGGGTGACCGTGCAGAATGCGGGGAAGTTTATCAATATCTTGAAATTGCTAATGAAAAAGGATTTTCAAAAGAACATTTGGCAAAGATAGCTGAATGTGTTGATTTTGAAGCTTATTTCTTAAGATTTATGAATGGTAGGGGAATAATGGATACCATTTTGGCAGTTGATAATATTGATAAACATGATAAAATGATAGATGCATTATATAAGGAATATCAAAAAAGGATTGATACTCAACTTAAAGCTGCACTTCCAAACATTGAAAAGACCCAATTTGAAAACGGAATTTACTTTAATATTATTGATGTTGAAAAATATGCTCATAAATTTACATTCCCAGCACCTGGAAAAACCTGCGGTTTTGTTCATGATAAGATAATCAATGATCTGGGAGAGGACAAACCTATTGTTACATTGGGACATGGTCCAGATTTCGGTGTATTTAGAGCTACTGATGCTGTAAATGAACAATATGGATTTAATGTAAATGATATTGTTTCTGTTCTAGCTGAAAGGGTGCCTTCAGCAGGTATTGATGGTGGAGGGCATGAATGTGCAGGTTCCATCAAATATATTGAAGGGCTTGGAGAGGATGTCCTGGCAGAACTTGTTGAGGAAATTAAAAACATGTCTAAAAATTAGTTTTAAATTTTGATATCATGGTTTTAGAAAATTATTGCAGAGACTGTGGTCATAGAATCCTTAGAAATGAACCATTCTGCCCAAATTGTGGTTGTAAGACAAATAATAGAAACAATGATGAACTATTGGTATTTACACCACCTATTCATGATATCGGCTTTTTTAATTTTAGCATTGACTTTTCACCATATATTGAAAGCAATCGCAAGGATTTCCAATATGAGATATGCTCTTGCGGATATCTTAATGAGGTTGATAATGAATTTTGCTACATGTGCGGGGTTAAACGGTCTCAAAGCAGATTGTCTGAGATTTTCAAATCTAATTCTAAACCTAAATTTGAGTTGGGTAATATATTATGTGAATGTGGTCATGTAAACCCAAAAGACAATATATTCTGTGAAATGTGTGGAAAACAATTACGCAATAATCCTAATCAAAGTCCTGATAATTATAGTAATTTCAATTTGGAATTTGAAGACTCAATATTTTGTTTTTGCGGTGAGGAAAACGAAAAATTTTCTCTATTTTGTAAAAATTGTGGATTGCCTCTAAAAAACTTTGGACAATCACATGATGTTTCTATTTTATGCACCTGTTCTACAATAAATGAAATCACATCGGATTATTGTATTGAATGCGGTACTAACTTAAAAAATGAAAATTCAGTTTTTATTTGTGTTTGTGGCCATAAGAATAAGAGTGGATTTAAGTTTTGTGAAGTTTGTGAAAGGCCTTTAAATCCTTTAAGAGTCATAAAATCAAAGATAATCTGTTCATGCGGTGAAGTTTTAGATTTTAATGCTGATTTTTGTCATAATTGTGGAAAAAATATTAGGCGAACGATTATTGGTAAAAAATCTATTAATTATACTTTAAAAAATATTAGAACAGTTTTGAGGTAACATATGAAAGCTTGTGATGTCTGTGGAACTTTAAATTTTAAGGAAAATAATTATTGTATTCATTGTGGTAATAAATTAATTTTAGAACATGTTTGCCCACATTGCGGACAATATAATCCTGATGTTGCCATTCATTGTGTTAAATGCGGCAAACAGATTAATCCAATTAAAATTGATGATTTTGATATACTTTTCAGTGAATATAATCAAAATTTGCTATTGAATGCTGAAATCAGTGATGAAGAGTATAACAGGCTATTGTTAAAGATTTTTGCAAGGGCGAAATACAGCAATATTTATGGAAACACTGCAAAAGAGAAAATTTTAAATTTAGCTAGCATTTTCACCCAATGCAAACCCAAATCCAGGGGAATTGAAAGGGGATATATTTTTTTGGGAAATTGCATTTATTATGACGATCGTTTGGATGATTCTGTTCAGATTTCAACTCTTATTCATGAATTGGCACATTACTTGTTATTTGATATTATTGAACAGTTATTATGTGATGTTTTCAAGGTAAAACCTTCAACAACTTTGCAGACTTTCGTATGGTATTTCTTAACACTTCCGGAATTCAAAATAATGAATGAATACTGTGCCCATACTGTTGAGGGAAGATTCATCCCTTATGGATATCAGAATTATGGCTCTTTTAATAGTTTAATAGCACAGCCTGATTTTGATAAATCTTCTTTAAATGATATGGTTGTTTTTGGAAATACATTTGCAAATGAAATTATTGTTTATTTGGAAAAATATATTGGTGTGGATTTAAGAGAAGAAATCAAATTACAATATAAAAAAGATTTAAAGATACCTTCATATGATTCTTTAAATATAGAAACAAATGATTGTTTGGCATTGTCTGTAAAAAATAGTGTTTTGTTAAAAGTATTGTGGGATATTTTTAAATTAGCTTCAAATGATGATGTTCTAGAGGAATTAGAAGAAATAAAAGAAGGTATTGAGTTAAGTTAGTCTTGTTCTTTTTCTTCTTTGTCTTTAATATTGTCTAATACTTCTTTACCTGTGTCAGTAAGTCTGTATAATCTGCCTTTACGTGCTTCTTCATTAATACATTCAACAATTTCTTTGCTTTTTAATTCACTTAGAACTTTGGAGATGTGGTTGGTTCTAATCCCACTGTCTTTCGCAATGTTTGTCGGTATCTTTACATCGTCTCCAATAGATTTTAATGTTTTTTCACGATATTTAGAAATTTGAACGTATGAAGTTAATTTCAAAAGTTCATCATTTTCCTTTGACATAATAAAATATTTTATTTTACTGTTATAAAAGTTTTATAACATATTATTCCTATCTTAACCACTGATTAGATTGCTATGTTTTTGTTTATTCATGTTTTAATTTATTAAATTTAAATAATTAATTTAATATATATCTTGTGTTAAAAATAATATTATATAATTTAATTTTGTTGTTTAAAATGAAATGTAGTAAATGCGGTTTTGAAAATAAGGACAATGCGAAATTTTGCACAAAATGTGGTGGGAAATTAATTGAAGAAAATAATCCTCCTGCCGTTAATCAAAGTTCCAATAATTCTAAAATTATTGTGGCTTTATTGATTGTGATAATTATTATTCTTGTTGCGGTTATTGGTTCTTTTGTAATGACTAATCATTCTGATTCCTCTTCAACCAGTGACGCTTCAAGTGGATCCGTAAAAACATCTCAGGATGCTAGTGGTGATGAAGAAAATAATCAACAAACCACCCAATCTGCGGATTCTTCCAAATCAAAAACCAAGTCATGGGAATCTATAGGTCGTTATTCCGGTTCAGGTTCTGGTTCACAGAAGATTGATGTTCCATCAGGTAAAATCATGGTGAAACTTTCAGCATTCCCTATTAAAAATTATGCTGATAATCATTTGTATGTAACCGGTTCAAGTGGTACTGGTGGTGTAGACTGGGGACCAACTAGTGATGTAGAAACCAGATCAGATTCATTTGAGTGTACTTTATCCAGTTCAGAGACTTTCACTATTGATTATTATGAAACAGTCAGTTGGGAAGTTGAATTTTTCAGATATCAATAAATTATTAATATGCTGAATAATAAAGTATCTAGTATGTTTTTTGATTTAAATATTAAAGGTAGCAGCCTGGAAAATAATTTGATTTTGGCCAATCAGGCTTTTGAATATGGTTGGAATCATATTAATTTTTCATATGGTCAAAATGATTTTGCAGATGCCTTAAAATTTAAGGATGAGCTTATTGATGAGTTAAATGAAAAAATTTCATGCGACTACACTTTAGAAATTAAATCAAATAAGGTAAATGAAATCAAAAAGATTACTAATAAGTTTAGAAATAAATCTTCATGCATTTCAGTTGTTGGTGGAGATTTAAAGGTAAATAGAGCAGTTCTGGAAAATATTAAAATCGATGTTTTATCAAGACCATACTTGAAGCGTTTTGACAGTGGAATAAATCATGTGCTTTCTCGTGAAGCTGTAAACAATAATGTTGCTATTGAATTATGCTTTAAAGATATTTTGAGAAGTTATCTGTCTCATAGGTCTAAAGTAATTTCTAATTTTAAGGATATCTATATGTTATATAGGAAATTTGATTTTCCATTAATTTTATCATCTCGGGCAGAATCTGTTTTTGACATTAGAACCACTCATGACTTTGTTGCTGTTTTTAAACAAACCGGATTGTCTGATTATGAAATAGAAAAATCATTTATCACATCTTCGAATATATTGGAATTTAATAAAAATCGTGATGACCTTATTTTAAAAGGCGTAAGGAGGGTTAATGATGGGTCTTAAGGTTCTTCCACCTACACTTCGCAAAAATAATCGATATTTAACAGTTGATATTAAAATCACTTCTCAGATTACTAAGGATAATCTTGTTTCAATCGTTTGGGATGCATGCGTAAAATTTCAAGGAGAACTCAATTCAGCTAATTTTAATTTATGGGTAATGAGATTTTATGAGATTGAAAAAACTGAAGAATATTACTGTTATAAGGCAATTATAAGATGTCAAAGAGATTTTGTTGATGATGTAAGGTCATCATTAGCCTTGGCAAATATGTACAGAAATGAGAGAATTTCCATAACTACAGTGGGTTTGTCCGGAACAATAAAAGCATCACATAAATTCATTTAATTACTTTTTGTTATTTTAAAATAGAAAACTTTATAAATAATATATATTATATATAACAATTGAATTTATGGAAACTGAGTAAAAAAAGTATTTTAATAAACTACTGTGTAGTAATTAGAAGTAAATTGCCATTCATGGAGATTGGTTTTATTTTTTATGTTGTTGAATTAAAAATGTAATATTTATTAAAATATTTATATAAAATATGAGGTATTAATATGCAACCTTTACAAAATGCTGGATATGATAGGGCTATTACTGTATTTAGCCCAGATGGAAGACTTTTCCAAGTAGAATATGCAAGAGAAGCTGTTAAAAGAGGAACAACCTCAATCGGTGTAAAAAGTTCTGAAGGTATTGTTTTAGCTGTAGATAAAAGAACCACTTCTAATTTGGTAGAAGCTTCATCTATTGAAAAAATATTTAAAATAGATGAACATATTGGAGCAGCTACTTCAGGTCTTGTTGCTGATGCAAGAGCTTTAGTTGAAAGAGCAAGAGTGGAAGCTCAAATTAACAAAATCACATATAGCGAACCTATTAGGGTAGAAAGCTTATCTAAAAAGTTATGTGATATGTTACAGTTATATACTCAAAATGGTGGTGTAAGACCTTTCGGTTCAGCTTTAATCATCGGTGGAGTATATGAAAATAAATGTAAATTATTTGAAACCGATCCTAGTGGCGCATTAATCGAATACAAAGCTACTGCAATTGGTTCAGGCAGATCTGCTGCTATGGATATTTTTGAAGAAAAATATTCTGATGATGTTACATTAGAAGGAGCTATCAAATTAGCTATTACTGCTATTGATGAAGCTACTGATCATGATACTACTTCAAACAATGTTGAAATTGCTGTCATTAAAAAAGATGATGGTAAATATGAAAAACTTTCTCATGAAGAGGTTCAAAAATTCATCGATGAAATTTTGGATGAAAAAGAAGAGGAAGTTGAAGAAGTGGATGATTCTGAAGAAGATGAAGAATAAATGTTTATAGTTGGGGGATGTTTCAATGGTAAATGTTGATGAAGCTATTATTGCTAAATATGAATATTGTGGTGAACATTTTGAAATATTGGTTGACCCTGATTTAGCAGCTGATTATAGAAATCCTGATGGCCCAGATGTTGCCATTGAAGATCTTTTAGCTGTTGAAGAAATTTTTAAAGACTCCAAAAAAGGAGACAAAGCTTCTGATGAAGCTATGAATAAAATTTTTGAAACTACAGATCCTATTGAAGTTTCTAAAGTTATACTTGAAAAAGGGACTGTTCAATTAACTGCTGATCAAAAAAGAAAAATGCAAGAGGATAAACGTAAATTGGTTATTAATAAAATAGCTAAAGAAGCAATAAATCCTCAAAATGGATTACCTCATCCAGCACAAAGAATTGAAAATGCTATTGATGAGGCTAAAGTTAAATTTGATCCTTTCACTTCAGTTGATCAACAAGTCCAAACTGCTTTAAAAGCTATTAAACCACTTATTCCTATCAGGTTTGAGAAAGTTAAAGTTGCAGTCAGACTCCCAGGTTCTGCCGCAGGTAGTGCTTATTCTATAATTCACGGATTTGGTGAAATTATAAATGAAGAATGGCAACAAGATGGGTCCTGGATAGGTATTGTTGAAATGCCTGGTGGTCTTCAAGATTCCTTTGCTGCTAAAATGGCTGAAATTTCAAGTGGGGAAGCAGAAACTAGAACTATTAAATAATTAAATTAATTTTCAACTTATGGGATTATTATGATATATGTGGAGAATAAAGATTTAGTTATTCCTGGACAAGTATTGGCTGATGATGAATACTATTCAGGGAGAGGTACCTTTAAAGAGAATGGTAAAGTTTGTTCTTCTTTAATGGGACTTGTTTCTTTAAGGAATAAAAAAATAAGAGTTATTCCTCTTAAAAGTAAATATGTTCCTAAAAAAGGAGATGTTGTAATAGGTAAGATTAATGATGTTAGATTCTCAATGTGGGATGTAGATATTAATTCACCTTATTCTGGAATTTTACCTGCTTTTGAAGTGTTCGGTCGTGAGAAAAAAGAACTCAACAAAGTATATGATGTTGGGGACGTGCTATTTTTAAGAGTTGTCGACGTTGATGAAATCAAAAAGGCAAAACTTGGTTTAAAAGGAAGAGGAATGGGTAAATTTAAAGGGGGAATTATTGTAGATATTGCTCCAACCAAAGTTCCTAGATTAATCGGTAAAAAAGGTTCTATGATCAACATGATTAAAGATAAAACAAAATGTAAAATCGTCGTTGGTCAAAATGGTCTTGTATGGGTTAAAGGTGATGGGGACATGGAACAACTTACCAAAAATGTTATTCATTTAATCGAAGCTGAAGCTCATACTTCCGGTTTAACCAACAAAATCAAAAACAAATTATACTTAGCTATTGATGGTGAATTACCACCTGAAGAAGTTCCTGAAGAGGAAGAAGAATTTGTTTTAGAAAAACCTAAACTTCAAAATTTTAAAGAAGAATTAGAGCAAGAAGAAAAAGAAGCTGAAGAAGAAGCCGAAGAAAGTGAAGATGAAAAAGAAGATAAACCTAACATAGCTGAGGTTATTGAAGAAATTAAGAGAAAAAATAAAAAGGATAATACATTATCTTATGGTGATAACTCAAATAATTCTTTTATTTTAAATAATAAATAATGATTATTAATTCTTCGTGTATAAAATGAGGTTGATATGATGTCAGAAATGATAAGAGAAGATGGTAGGAAGTTTAATGAATTGCGTCCTATAAAAATTGAAGCTGGAGTTCTTGAACGTGCAGATGGTTCAGCTTATTTGGAAGTTGGAGGAAATAAAATTTTAGTTGCTGTTTATGGGCCAAGAGAATCATATATCAGAAGATTACTAGAGCCTAATACTGGTGTTATCAGATGCAGATATAACATGGCTCCATTTTCAGTAGATGATAGGAAAAGACCCGGGCCTGATAGAAGATCATCTGAAATTTCTAAAATTACTGCTGATGCATTAAGACCAGCATTAATGTTGGAAAATTATCCTCGTTCAATGATTGATATTTATATAGAAGTAATTGAAGCTGAAGGTGGAACTCGTTGTGCAGGAATTACTGCAGCTTCCGTTGCTTTAGTTGATGCAGGAATACCTATGAAAGATATTGTTGTGGGTTGTGCTGCTGGTAAAGTTAATGATGAAATTGTGCTTGATTTGTCTGAAGTTGAAGATAAAGAAGGTCAAGCTGATGTTCCAATAGCTATTATGCCAAGAACTGGTGAAATTACTTTATTACAAAGTGATGGTAATTTAACTGAAGAAGAATTTGCAAAAGCAATCGATTTAGCTATGGAAGGATGTCTTGAAGTAAGTAAGCTTCAAAAAGAAGCTTTAATGAAAAAATATTCTACAGAATAGTGGGTGGATAATATGGATATAGTACCAGAAATTACAAGACAAAGTATTACTAACCTTGTCACAAATGATAAAAGAGAAGATGGCAGGGGATTAGATGAGTATAGGGATATTTCTATTGAAACTGATGTAATATCTAAAGCTGAAGGTTCTGCTCGTGTTAAAATTGGTGGAACTCAAGTTATTGTAGGTATTAAACCACAACTTGGAAGCCCATTTCCAGATACTCCTGAACTTGGAGTTTTAATGACTAATTGTGAAATGTTGCCAATGGCTGATCCTAACTTTGAACCAGGACCACCTAGTGATGATTCAATTGAACTTGCACGTGTGGTTGACAGAGGTATTCGTGAAAGTGAATTAGTGGAATTGGATAAATTATGTGTTGAAGAAGGAAAACACGTTTGGATGTTATTTATTGATTTACATATCATTGATAACTGTGGAAATCTCTTTGATGCATGCGAATTAGCTGTAATGGCTGCACTTAAATCCACTAAATTGCCTGTAGCATCAATTGTTGATGAAGAAGTTGTTTTAAGTGAAGATGAAACTTTTGATTTACCAATTAACAATGAATTAGCTTTATGTACTTTTGTTAAAATTGGTGATAAAATGGTTTTAGACCCAACATTGGATGAAGAAAGAGTTGCAAGTGCTCGTTTAAATGTTGGTGTTACTAAAGATGGTAGAATTTGTTCTATGCAAAAAGGCGGTTCCCAACCATTTAATAAAGAAGAACTTCTTTCAGCTGTAAATGTAGCTATTTCAAAAACAAAAGAATTGATAGAACATCTCTAAATGTCTGATGGACGATTTAGATTTCTAAATTCTTTTTTTTCTATTTTTTTATTATCAATTAAAACAAATTTTGTATCTATTTTTTCTATTAATCCTTTGATGTGCAAAACATCTGTATTTATTAATTCTTCAATAGTCGGAATTATATTTTTACTGTAAATTGAATGGAGTGGTTCGGATGTTTTTAGTTTCATATTTGAATCATGAAAAGGCACAATTGCCTGATAATTCACATCAATTTCTTTAAAAATAGTTTTCACATATTTTTGTGAGACATATGGGCTATCACAAGGCAACACTAATGCATAATTGCTTGTGATGTATGATAATCCGGTCATTATCCCTGGCATAGGGCCTTTGTCTTTTATTTCATCTTCAACAAAAGTGATTTTATAAGTGTAATCTTTTGGATTTATGAATTTGCTATAGTTTTCAATTCTTTTTTCATCATTTAAAACAATTATTGCTTCATTAATTTGGTGGTTTAAAGTAGAAAGGATGTGTTTTATCATAGGTTTGTCCTGAATAATCATAGATCCTTTGTCACGCCCCATTCTACTACTTTTACCTCCACATAAAATTATACAAGATTTAATATTTTCATTATTTTCGTTTTCATTACTCATATTAAATCTCCTATTTTTTTTCATTCTGTAACATATACGCTTGCTGTTTCATCAAATGGATTGGTACGTATTATCAATGCAATCATGTAAGGGTATTGCTTATTCAAGTATCTTAAATAGTAAACCCATTCATAGACTAATTTGCTGTATACTCTTTGCATGTCTCCATTTAAATGAGCAAAGTCTGAATCTGAAACTAATGCCAAATCTTTTCTGTGTTCTAATTCTTCATCAAGGTGAAGAATTGCATTTATCAAACCGGTGAACTCTTCCTTTTCAAGTAGGTTTGGATTGTTTATTAAATTGATAATGAACTCTCTTTTATCAACTAATAGGGTTCTTAAGTTTTCTAAAAACTCTTCCCTATCTTCTAATCCCATATCTATTGCTGAAAAGTCAACAGTAGAACTTTTAAGTTCATTTAATTTATTTTCATAATCCTTATCTTCCCAGTTTTTAATAGATTTTAAGTTTTCAGTACTTGCTTTATATTTGTTTACGGTACTTAATTGATTGATTAATTCATTTCCAACTTCAGAAAAGAAGGTGCTCATAAGCATATCTAATTTTTCAAGCATTGCTTCTTTTTCTTTTCTTTCAATAATTTCATCAAGTAAAAATGCCACAAGTAAAATATCTACTGGAATAAAACCTAAATGGGTCCAAACATAAGATATGATATGTTCAGCATCTCCTAAGACCAAATAATTTGATCCATAGATGATAATTATTAAAAGGACCATTAATATTGAAAATTTTAATTTCCAACTTAAACGTTTACTCATTTTGTAATCTCCTTTTTTTATCTTTTTTTAGCAGTTATAATTGCTATTGGGTTTTCGCTAATCATTAATATTCCACGATCAAGAACTCTTCCATTAGAAACATTAACTTCCATGATTTTTGGATTATATCCCAAATCTTTAAGTTTGTTAATGGCTTCAACTTTAGTGTCAACCAATATCGCAGTGATTAGTATCCTGCCCTTTGAATTTAATTTTTCATCAACAATGTCTAAGATATTTTCAAGTTGTCTGCCACTACCCCCAACAATGGCAATGTCAATATTGTCAATATCTTTTAGAGCATTTGCTCCATCATCATTAATTAATGTGACATTATCGCCTAGTCCGAACTTTTCAAGGTTTTTACCTGTAACTTCAATTGCTTCGGGATTTGTATCAATGGATATGACTTCACTTGCTCTTTGTGAAAATTCACATGTAAGTCCTCCGGTCCCACATCCGCAATCAACAACCTTGTCGGCATCTGTTACTTCAGATTTATATAGCAAAATTGCTCTTATGGCTTCCTTGGTTGGTCCAGGCACATCACAGGATTTAATAAAATCCGTATCTTCTAACATTTACTTCCACCTTTTAAATAGATTATTTTCAATTTTTAAAGAGTCTAAAATCTTTCCAACAATGAAGTTTATTTGGTCATCTACCGTATCATGGTTGGAATAAAATCCAGGCATTGCTGGCAGGATTATAGCTCCTTCTTGTGATAATGTTAGCATATTTTGAATGTGAATACTTCTAAGTGGAGTTTCACGTGGGACAATGACTGTTGGTCTTTTTTCTTTAAGGCTCACATCTGCCACTCTTGTAATTGTATTTGATCCATATCCGTTGGCTATGGATGATAGTGTTTTCATGGAACACGGTACAATGGCTAATGCATCGGCTTTAAAGGACCCGCTATTGATTGAAGCGGTCATGTCATTGAAATCATAGTAGTTATCGGCAATTTTTATGATTTCATCCACTTCATATTCGGTTTCAGATTCAATAACTGTTTTCGCAGCGTCACTGATAACTAATCCGCTTTCAATATCTAATTCTTTTAAAACTTCAAGTAATCTTATTCCATAAATTACTCCACTTGCTCCAGTTATTGCAACAATAATCATTTTATCTCCTAAAATAGTTTAATTTGGTCATAATGAATTCCATGGAATTTTTCCTTATCTATTTCCGGCAAATCCAAATATTGTTCTAATTTGAATTTTTCAAATTTTTCCTTTTCATCTTCGGGAACGTAAAGGCTTATGTCAGGTATGTTGAATCTGGCTTTGCTTAATGCTGAAATGATGTTGGAAATTTCTGTCAAGGGATATAATTTTCCATCCAAATCAACCTGGGTTTTCATTTCATCAAAACGAGGATATGCTGCTATGTTGATAAATACATAGTCTTCATTGATATTGTAATCCTCAGATATTTCTTTTTCAGCCTTTCTCAATTCATCTGCCTTAATCTTATACATTTTTTCCGGAATTTTAAAATTATCCAACCTGATTGTCTTTACTCTTTTTAACAGTTTTCTGTTATCTAATCGATTCATGATGTCATTTGCATATTTATTGTCGCAATTTCTAAATATTGAGACAATGTCATTATCATCATATTTGTAAATGTCTTTTTCATTGATTATACCATCATCGATTATCTTTCGAAGACTTCTTCTAAACATCGAATTGACGATTCGGGTAGTATGGTGTTGATAAACGCTTGGATACATGAAATATCTGGAGACTAATGCTCCTTCAGCTGCCTGAACACCTTTGATATTTAATATTAATCCGTCTTCCAGTTTTAAGTTTGATATTATTCTTTCATAATCAATAACTCCGTAGGCTACGCCTGTGTTGTGTGAATCTCTTAAAAGATAATCCATTCTATCGACATCAAGTTCTCCAGAAACAATTGGCCCTAAATATCCTTTTCCATTGACAATGTCTACAATATCATTGACGTTGAATTTTTCTTCAAGCAAATCTCTCATTGATGTTTTTGTAATAACATATTTTGTAAGTTCTTCATGAGGCACTGAAAGCACTCCTTCTGAAACGTGGGAGAATGGACCATGACCTATGTCATGTAGGAGAGCGGAGATTCTTATCAATTCAATTTCATCATTTGATAGTTCCAATTCGGTTGCTAGTTTTGATCCTAGGTTCATTGTTCCAATTGAATGCTCAAATCTTGTGTGATTTGCACCGGGATAAATTAAACTGATTAAACCCAATTGCTTTATTCTTCTTAAACGTTGAAATTGGGGCATGTCCATGATTTGTTCTTCAAATTTGTTTAAACTGATATCTCCATATACACTATCTCTGATAAATTTTTTCTTTTCTCCCATTATCAATACCTCCAATTGTAACTTTCACTATAAGAATAGTAGTTGGTATAATTGTCCGTATAAGTAGTATAATTGTTGTAAACATTTGTAGTGTTATGTGTGCGGTTAGTTGTGTTGGTGGTATTTGTTTTGTTTACAGGTTCTATTATTGTAGGAACTTCTTTGATTTCTTTTGGCATAAATGAATTATTTTCAATTGAAATTAATTTATAAGAATCAGTTTTTGGTGTTACTGTCAAATTTACAAATACGCTGCTAATACAAAATGCAATAATTGCTATTATAAAAAATATTAATAAATTAGCTTTTATTGACTCTCTCATAATAACACTTTTTTCTGTTCAATTTAAAAATTTAATCAATACTATTATTATCTATTTAATTAGCTATTATTTAATATTTCTTATTTAATTGAATTTTTAAGTAATTTTTTAAGCTATTTTGAAATTTTTGTAGGTTTTGTTAAGATTTTTTTTGTTTTTGTATTGTGTTCAATCAAAATGTTTATATATACCTAAATGCAATTATTATATATCGGAAGTATACTTCCGACATATTGTTTCCGGCTACGGCCGATATTAAATTTTTGAGTAAGATAAAATGGATATGTTTAGTGCTGGTGATACTGCATGGATTCTGGTTTGTACATTACTTGTATTACTAATGAGTATTCCTGCAGTAGCATTTTTTTATGGAGGATTAAGTAAAAGAAAAAATGTTTTAAATACAATTTTTTTAACTTTCATTGCATTTTCTATTATTAGTATAATTTGGGTAATTTTCGGTTATCAATTTGCATTTGGAAGTGATGTTAATGGATTAATAGGTTCACCAACAAATTTCTTTTTACAGGGAATTTCTTTGGATGATTTAAACGGAACAATTCCAACATTGTTGTTTGTAATGTTTCAATGTGCTTTTGCAGGTTTGACCTGTGCGATAATGTCAGGAGCTTTAGTTGGCAGGATGAAAACAAAAGCATGGATAATATTTGTTCCGCTTTGGGCTTGTTTAGTTTATGTCCCTATTGCCCACTGGGTATGGGGAGGAGGATGGCTAATGCAAATGGGAGCATTGGATTTTGCAGGAGGTACAGTAGTTCACATTAACTCCGGTATTTCTGCATTGGCTGTTGCTTTAGTATTAGGTAGAAGAAAAGACACTTCATTAATTCCACACAACTTAGGATATGCTGTTTTAGGTGCTGCTCTTTTATGGTTCGGATGGATGGGATTCAATGGGGGATCTGGTCTTGCAGCAGATGGACTTGCTGCTAATGCAATTATAGTTTCAAATGTCTCCGCTGCTATGGGTCTTGTTGTTTGGACTATATTAGATACTTATATTGTAGGAAAACCAACAATACTTGGTGCAATATCTGGTGCAGTTGCCGGTTTGGTAGGTATTACTCCTGCAGCGGGTTTTGTGGATGTTTTTGGAGCATTGGTGATTGGTGCAATATCACCGATAATATCATACTTTGCTATATATTACATAAAACCTAAATTAGGATATGATGATGCTTTAGATGTATGGGGAATTCATGGTATGTCTGGAGTTTGGGGTGCAATTGCTACTGGAATATTTGCTGTTCCAGCAATTGGCGGAACTGCCGGATTGTTATATGGAAATCCAAATCAAGTATTAATTCAAATAATTAGTGTAGTGGCCACTATTGTATATTCATTTACAATTAGTTACATATTAGCTAAAATATTGGATAAATCAATGGGTGGTATGAGAGTAGACGAAGGCGAAGAGATCGGAGGATTGGATTCCAATCTCCATAAGGAGTCTGCTTATAACTTTAATTCATAGGTGATATGTTATGAAAAGTATTGTAGCTATTATCAGACAAGAGAAATTCAATGATGTTAAAAATGCCCTTTTGGAAGCAGGTTGTGAAGGAATGAATGTAACTGAAGTAAAGGGCAGAGGTAGTCAAAGAGGTATAAGAGAATCATACAGAGGTTCTAGTTATTGCATTGACTTGATTCCAAAAACACGTATCGAAATAATTGTTAAAGATGAAGGTGTAGATTTAATTGTTGATGCAATTAAGAAAGGAGCTTATACTGGTAATATAGGTGATGGAAAAATATTTATCTACCCTATTGATAATGTAATTAGAATCAGAACTGGTGAAGAGGGTGATAATGCTGTTTAGGAATTTTTCTTAAAAGTATAAAATGGGGAATAATTTTGTTTATTTCCCAATTACTTTTTTTTCATTTCAATAATCAATAACGACACCATTTATTTCGGATAAATCAACCCATGGGCTTATTCCTTTTAGTTCATATAATGTTCCATTTATGTATTCAAAGTCAACATTTTTATTGTCGCTTTCTAAATGGACTCTGTTATCGTTAATCTCACCTACTCTTTTTATGATTCCACCATATTCTTGAGAATTAGCTATAACAATATCTCCAACATGAATATTTTTTGTTTTATTCACCAATACACTTTGACCATCCTTTAAAGTTGGATTCATTGATGTTCCACAGACATATGCAATAATTGGGATTTGATTTTTACCTAAACTTGAATCAATATTGATTTCAGGATTTTTTAATCCATGTCTGGTACATATATCATTGATTCCATTGTATAAAGTAGTAATGTTTGATGCTGAATCATTCATAGCATCCAATGTATAATCGCAGATTTCACCATTCAAACTCTTTGAGTTAATATTGGCCATTGTATGTGTTGAAACGCTGACATTTTCACCATCAATGTAAACATCTACAGTTTCCTTTGAAATTAAATTAAATGCAAAAATAGAAAGTATGATAATTATAAATATAGCCAAAATTATTTTTTTAGCCATTTACATCACTCGTCCATTATGTTTAAATCCATATTAAGCAAAGCTTTCATTGTTTCAATATCGATTTGGCCGGGTGCTGTAACGTCAGTTCCAGCTGCAAAAGTAATTGGTGAGTTAAATTTGGATGCCATGACTCGGGTGTAGCTTCCTAGGTCGCCCATGGAAATGGCAATAGTGTCGCTGCAATGTGAAAGAACTGCAAGGATTGTTAAGGTATCCTCTAAATCTTGAGGCATAAATGCAACTTTTGCAATGTCTCCTAATTCCTGTTCTTTTTCAACAATGTAGGTAATTTCATTTAAATTGGGTGTTTTTTCAAAATCATGATATGAAACGATGGTTTTTACTCCGGTATCATGTATTTTTTCTATATATTCGTCATTGCTTTGAAGTTCAATATCAACATACTCCACTAAATCAGCGCACTGGTATAATATATTGAAGCGATCTTTTTCACTGCCCTTAAAAGAACCGCCTTCCGTACTGATTCTATTGGTGGCTATCATAGGAAAATTAATTTCATTGATTGTATTTTTAATTTCAGTAATGTCAGGATTTTTAAGTCCATCAATTCTAAATTCTAACACATCAGCTCCTTTTTCAATGCAATCCTCAGCTACTTTTATGACGTTTTCACAATCTTTTTGAAAAATGGGAATTGCAATTTTGGTTTGAGAATACATTAATATATAATATTATATATTGTCATTATTAAATTTTCTTCAAAAAATTATTAATGTTTATATAAATTAAAAAACAAAATATATACCAATAAAATATTTATATTTTATTTGTTTGTTTAATAAATTTTAAAAAGGTGTTAACTTGAAAATTACAGCTATAGGTGCAGATATTTCAAAAAATGATGTATCTTGCAGTACTAAGCTAGTAGAAACTATTGAAAAAAACCTTTATAAAGTTAAGGAACTAGGTGCAAGGAATGTTGCTTTAACAAATGTCACTGGTGATGATGTTGTGGTAAGTGCATTTGTAGAAGATGATTTGCTTGAGCCTATTAATGAAGGTATTGTAAATATTTTAAAATTAAGTGCAGAAGACTTCGGTGATTTATCTGGAATTTCACAGAATCCTGAAGAAGCAGGAGAGGGAATTTCATATGCTGAAGCAAGTATAAGGCCAGATAGATATCCTGATGCTATTGTTTTAGGTTTTGACACATATGGTGGTGAACCATTTGTAGCAGATGTGGCAAACTCTGCTATTGAATCTGCAGAAGGCATGAAAAATTGTACTGATGTTTCAAATTATATTGAAGCTAAAACAAGAAAAATACCGGGTGTAGGTTATGTTTCACCAGAAACGGATGATCCAATTGTTGTGGCTACTGTTGAAAATATAGAATCTGTTGGTGTGATTGCAGGAGCGATGATTGGTGCTGCACTTGGAAATAAAAATACTTATTTAGTTAAAAGAGGGACAACCTGTAATGTGTTGCCGGGTAGTGTAATATTTTCCGCTACTGCTTTTATGAATGGAAATGTTATTGATTTAGCAGTTCCATTTGAAAATAAAACAAGAATATTAAGATAGGAGTTTTATATATGATTTTATTAAATGAAGATACAAAATGTTTGGTTCAAGGAATAACTGGAAAACAAGGTTCATTTCACACAGAACAAATGTTAAAATATAATACCAATATTGTTGCAGGACTTACTCCTGGAAAAGGTGGCCAAGACTTTTTAGGAGTGCCTATTTTTAATTCAATTGAAGAAGCTAAAGAAGAAGTTGACATCAATTCTTCAATTATTTTTGTACCTGCAAGGTTTGCTAAAGATGCTGCTTTTGAAGCAATAAAACATTTGGATTTAGTTGTTATTATTTCAGAACATATTCCTGTTCATGACAGTATGAAAATTATGGAATATGCAAAACAGATGGATACTACTGTCATAGGTCCAAATACTCCTGGAATTATTTCTCCTGGAATCGGTAAATTAGGAATAATGCCTACTCATATTTTTTCTGAAGGAAATATTGGTGTAATTTCAAGAAGCGGTACATTAACTTATGAAATTGCAAGTGAACTTACAAATGCTGGAATCGGTCAAAGTACTGCTGTAGGTATTGGTGGAGACCCTGTCACCGGAAACAATTATGTTGACATATTAAAAAGATTTGAAGAAGATGACGCTACTGATGCTGTTGTATTGATTGGTGAAATCGGAGGAAATGCAGAAGAAAGGGCTGGAAAATACATTCATGATGAAATGTCAAAACCAGTTGTTTCTTACATTGCTGGAAGAACTGCACCGCCTGGCAAAAGAATGGGTCATGCAGGAGCTATTATTCAGGGAGATTCCGGTACTGTTGCAAGTAAAACCAAAGCTTTAAATGAAGCTGGTGTGGATGTTGCTAAAAAACCATCTGAAATTGTAGAATTACTTAAAAAGGTTATGTAATGTCAAATCAAGAAATTATTGATAAATTATTAAATGGAGAAATGAAACTTTACCATGTTGATGGTGAGGTTTCTGCCAGTGAAGCGACTGATATTAGAAGAGAATTTTTAGAGCAGAAATATGGGTTGAATCTATCTAATATCTCAAATTACACACTTGATATGGAAAGAGCATCTGCCCGTAACATTGAAAATTCTATTGGTGTATTGCAACTTCCAATGGGAATTGCAGGTCCTTTGAAAATCAATGGAGAGTTTTGTCAAAGGGAGGTGTTTGTTCCGTTAGCTACTTCTGAAGGAGCACTTGTTGCATCAATAAATAGGGGTGCATCTACAATTACTGCTTCTGGTGGGGTTAATGCAAGAGTTGTGTCAGATATTATGACTCGTGCACCTGCAATCAAATGTAGTGGTGCAAGTGAAGCTTTAAAAATCAAACAATGGTTTATTGATAATTTCGATGAATTAAAAGAAATTGCTGAAGGTACAACTTCACATGGAAAATTAATTAAAATTGATCCTATCTTAATTGTTGGAAGCTATGTTTATCCAAGATTTGTTTTTTCAACTGGGGACAGTATGGGAATGAATATGGTAACAATAGCTTCTGAAAAAATATTGGAAAAATTAGCACAGGACACTACTGCGAATCATCTTGCATTAAGTGGTAATGTTTGTGTTGATAAAAAGCCTGCTGCCATAAATATAGTCGAAGGCCGAGGAAAAACAGTCATAGCAGATATATTAATACCTAAAGACATTGTTGAGAAAAAACTCAAAACTACAACTGATGCAATTGTTGAAGTTAATATGGCTAAAAATCTGATTGGTTCTGCAGCCAGTGGAAGCATGGCATTCAATGCTCATTATGCAAATATGGTTGCTGCAATATTTTTAGCGACTGGACAGGATGCAGCTCATGTTGTTGAAGGTTCATTAGGAATCACCACTGCTGAAAATAGAAATGGTGATTTATATTTCTCTGTAAACTTACCTGATTTGCCTGTAGCTACTGTTGGTGGTGGAACAAGCCTTGAAGTAGCTCATGAAGGATTGGAAATTTTAGGTGTTGCAGGTTCTGGTCATGCAAAAGAATTTGCAGAAATAGTGGCATGTACTGTTTTGGCAGGTGAATTATCTCTTGTTGGGGCAATTGCAGCAGGACATCTTGCAAGAGCTCACCAACAACATGGAAGAGGATAAAATGGATGACTTTGATGAATTGTATCCTGAATTAACTCTTGAAACTGATGATATAATAATGACTATTGCCGTTAAAAAGGACTACTCTAAAATTGAAGATTTGGATAAAAGAAAAGAAGAATTCATCAATGATTTAAACAACTTCATTAAAGAATTTAGTGAAACACCGGAATCCGATGATTTCATGAGATATTATGACTACTAGTATTTGGAATCAAGTTTTTCAAATACTTTTTTAACATTTACCTTTGTTTCAAAACATCCTGTTTTTTCAAGTAAAACTCCTTGCGGACAAAAATCGGACAGTAACATCATCACTTGATTTAAATCTTCATGACAGGCAACGCCTATAACTGCCTGGAACTTATTTTCTTTTACTATTTTTTTAACAAAACTTGACCCTGGAACGATATATAATTTATAACCTAAAGAATCAGCTTTCTTTTTAATAGCTCCTATTGAACATAATCCGCATTTGGTACAGTTCAAACCCTCTTTTTGGAGTGTTGCAGGACAATCCCTATGTCTTAAACAGTGAGGTAGAAAAATCAATGTTTTTTCAGCAGGGACATGTCTGAATTTTTCCTTGTTGATTTCATCCCTAACTTTAATGGCTATATTATCAATCAAATGTTCATCAAGCTTTAAGATACGGGATATAGTTTTAAAAGGTGAATATAATAAATCCACAATATATAAAATGAATCTGGGGAATTTTATCTGGTTTTTACGAGCAATTAAATATCCTAAAATCAATACTACAATAAAAAGTATGACGATTAAGATGGCTATAAAAACCACTAATTGACCTAAAAACATATAAAATGAATCAATGAATATCATATTTTAACCTAAAATTTTTCAATAGTGTAATTATCGAAATTTTTATTTAATTTAACCCCAGTTGGTGTTTTTGTTATTTTAAGTCCTGATAAACTGTCACATGAACATAAAATATTTTGTTCTGGGTGTGTTCCAGGTATTATGTTACAGTTTAAGTTTACGCCATCGCCAATGGATATTACAGTTTCCAAACGTTTGGTTGATGGATGATCTTTATTTAAAATTATCAATGGCGAAGATTCTTCACGGCTCAAATAAGCTTGCGAACGTATTGCTCTTTTATCTTTTTTAAAGTTGGATACGGCGATTATGTCATCTGATTCTAAAAATTGAACTATCTCTTCGTTGTCCTGTGTAGCAATAAACAACATTTTATTTTCGTAAGCTACTTTTACAATGCCTACGATGCCTGTTTCCCCTTCAAGAAATAGTATTTCATCATTTTTAAAATCGATATTCATAATAATCACTTAAAAAATAAAAAAGAGAGTAAATAAATTTACTCTGCAAGTTCAACATTGTCACTTTGACATGATGGACAAACTACCTTTTTTCCAAGACCTTTAAAGGAGTTTCCACAGTCTTTGCAATGATATTTTTTTGTTTTTAATTTTTTCAAATCAATATCGGCCATTGGCCCTCCGCTAGAACACATTTAAAATCACCTATATTATTATATATTATTATATATATTAATAGTTTATTTTAGATGTTATATTTTTAATTTTTTCAAGAATATTTTCATCATTTGTTAAGTCATAAATTATTTCATAATAATATAGGGACTGACTGTATAGGCGATTCTTTTCATATTCATCTGCCAATTCATAAAGTGTGTCCAAAACAAAAGGGTTGACTCCCAGTTGAATATTTTTGTTTTTGATAATGTTAATGCATTCATCTAAATTTAATTTCAATTCACTGTTTTTGGATTGGATATAATTGATTTCACTGTATGCCTGAGGACTCAATTCATATTCCATACTATATATAAATAATGCCAGAGCTATTTCCATTTGATTTTCTTCTATATAATAAAAACCTAATTGCCTGTAACATCTTGCAATATCCTGGGGGTAATATGCATATTTTAATGCGTCTGATACAAACATATAATATTTATTATAGGTGTATGTGTGGATTTTATAAATTTCGCTTAATTCAAGTATTACCCTTGAGGATACGGGATTGATTTTAATTGCTTTTTTAAGATATTTCTCTGATTTTTCAAATTGTTTATCTTCAAGAAGTAAAAATCCATAAATATAATATAAGTCCAGAACAGGCTGATTTGTTGGGATATATTTAATTTCATTTTTGCTTCCTATGTATCTCATGAAAATAAGTTCTTCTAAGGTATTTGTAAAAAAATGGTATTCTGCATCGTCATAGTTTTCAAAAGGGGATTGATATTTATTAATGAATTTATCGAGTTTTTCGAGTGCGACTTTTGATTTTCCATTTTCGATTTCATAAGCTACTTCATTTAAAATGTCCATTAATTGTGTTTTGTTTTCAATAATTTGATTATATTCCTCCTTTTCAAATTCGCTAAGGCAATCCCACATCATGCTGGAGATTTCATTTAGGATTTCCTTATTGTTGGGGTGATTTTTGTAAACATCCATTTGTGAAGATAAATATTTTTTATTTAAATCCTTGTTTTCTCCTAAATTAGATTTAATTTCATTTATAATTTCTTCGTACATTAACACACCTAAAGTTACTTTAATAGGTAATATTTTTATATTACCAATACTTATATTATATATGTATAAAAATTTACTTTTATATTATTTTATTAAAAAAATTTTAAGGTGATTATGAAATGGCAAATCAACCAATTTTTATCCTTCCTGAAGGAACTGAAAGGTATTCAAAAAAAGATGCTTTAAGAATGAATATCACAGCAGCTAAAGTATTATCAGGTATTGTAAGAACTACTTTAGGTCCTAAAGGAATGGACAAAATGTTAGTTAACTCATTAGGTGATGTAACTGTCACCAATGATGGTGCAACTATCATGAGAGAAATGGAAATTAATCAACCTGCAGCTAGAATGCTTGTAGAAACAGCAAAAAAACAAGAAGATATTGTTGGAGATGGAACTACTTCTGTTGTTGTCATTGCAGGTGAATTATTAAGTAAAGCTGAAGAGTTATTGGATGATGGAATAGCAACTTCCATTGTTGTTAAAGGATTTAGAAATGCTACTGCAAAAGCAATTGAACTTTTAAATGGTATTGCTATTGATGCTGATGACGAAGAAACTCTTAAAAAAGTGGCTGTTACTGCTATGAGTGGTAAAGGTTCTGATTATGCAAAAGAACATTTAGCAGATTTAGTTGTTAAAGCAGCATTAAGAATTAAAGAAGATGGAAAATCTGACATTGATAATATTAATATTCAAAGGGTTTCTGGAGATTCAGTAGAAGATTCATTTTTAGCTGAAGGAATTGTAATAGACAAGGCACCTGTATCTAATAATATGCCAAAAGAAGTTAAAGATGCTAAAATTGCAATAATGAAATATCCTATTGAACTGAAAGATATCAACACTGATAGTAAAATTGATATTACCAGTCCTGACCAATTTGAATTATTCTTACAACAAGAAGAACAAATGATTAAAGATTTAGTGCAAAAAATCATTGATTCTGGAGCTAATGTATTATTCTGTCAAAAAGGTATTGACGACATGGCAGAACATTACTTGAAAAAAGCCGGAATAATGGCTTACAAAAGGGTTAAAAAATCTGATATGGAAAGAATTGAAAAAGCTACTGGTGCTAAATTTGTATCTGACATTGATGATTTATCTTCTGAAAAGTTAGGTGTTGCTGGTCGTGTATATCTTGATAAAGTATTTGATCATGAATTAACTTTCATTGAAGATTGTGAAAATCCAAAAGCATCTTCTATTGTACTTAGAGGAAGCACCCGTTACGTAACTGAACAAATCGCAAGAGCATTGGATGATGCTTTAGGTGTTGTTGCAGCTACTATAGAAGAAGGTAAAGTCCTCATTGGTGGAGGGGCTTGTGAAATAGATTTAGTAAAACAATTAAGAGAATATGGTGAATCTGTAAGTGGAAGAGAACAATTGGCTATTTTAAAATATGCTGAAGCATTGGAAGTTATTCCAAGAACTTTAATTGAAAATGCAGGTTTAGATACCATTAATTTAATTGCAGATTTAAAAGCAGCTCACGAAGATTCTCCTTTCTTAGGTATAAATGTCTTTACTGGTGAAGTAGAAGATATGAAAGATTCTGGTGTAATTGAACCATTGAGAGTTAAAATCCAAGCACTTCAATCTGCTGGTGAAGCATCTGAAATGATTTTACGTATTGATGATATGATTGCAGCAAGAAATGCATTAGAATCTACCGGACCTGATGAAAGTGGAAATGATGCAAGTGGTATGCCTCCAATGCCTCCTGCCCCAGGTATGGGTGGAATGCCTCCAATGATGTAATTTTGAAAAATTTTATATTTTTCAATTTTTTCTATTTTTTTTTAAATATAATCTTATTTTATAGTATTAATTTAATATTATCTTTGTTTTTTGGTTTAACTTAATTAAATTTAATTTTTTTCATTAAATCAAGTTTAAATTATATGTTATTTTGTTTAATAAGATTTTACATTACTGTTTTAATTTTAATAAATTAAAGTTACTTAAATTTATATTTCATATGATTTAGTTTTTTGATAGATTATTTAGATT
>R27__coassemble_418_pt1 | contig 28707 bp, 26 predicted proteins | sample R27__metabat2_low_PE_024 | metagenome-assembled genome bin R27
CAAAAAAATGGATGGATTGAAAAAAGAAATCAAGAGCTAACATTTTGACAGTCCCTAAAAATAATCATTCATTTTATATATTGAGAAAATAAAATATAAATTAGATTAATATTTATGAGGTTTAATCATGGTTGTAAAAATTAATGAAAACTATCTTAAATTGAAAAGTAGTTATCTTTTTGTTGAAGTAGCAAGAAGAGAAGCAGAATTTAGAAAAGCTAATCCTGATGCAGATATTATTAAAATGGGTATTGGGGACGTTACAAAACCGTTAGTACCGGCTGTTATAAAAGCATTTCATGCAGCAGTTGATGAAATGGCTGATGCTGAAACATTTATGGGATATGGTCCTGAACAAGGTTATGACTTTTTAGCTGAAGAAATTATTGAAAATGAATATAAAACATATGGAATTGATTTAGACACTTCTGAAGTTTTCATTAGTGATGGGGCAAAAAGTGATACAGCAAACATCCAGGATATCTTTGGAATAGACAATAAAATTGCTGTTACTGATCCTGTTTACACTGTATATGTCGATACTAATGTAATGGCTGGAAGAACTGGAGAAATGAAAGATGATGGCATGTACGAAGGTTTAACATATCTTAAATGTAATTCTGAAAATGATTTTGTTCCTGAACTTCCATCAGAACCTGTAGATATCATTTATTTATGTTATCCTAATAATCCAACAGGTACTACACTTACCAAAGATCAATTAAAAGTATTTGTCGATTATGCAAAAGAAAATAATGCATTAATATTATTTGATGCAGCTTATGTAGCATTTATCAATGAAGATGATGTTCCTCACTCAATTTATGAAATTGAAGGTGCAAAAGAAGTGGCTATTGAATTTAAGAGTTTTTCCAAAACTGCAGGATTTACAGGAACCCGTTGTGCTTACACAGTTGTTCCTAAAGAATTAATGGGATATGATTCCAAAGGCAATGAAGTTGAAATTAATCCATTATGGAACAGAAGACAAACCACAAAATTCAATGGTGTATCTTATCCGGTTCAAAAAGCTGCAGAAGCAGTTTACTCTGATGAAGGTAAAAAACAAATCGGTGAAATCATTGAATATTACATGGAAAATGCTAAAATCATCAGAAAAAGCTTAACTGACCTCGGCCTTGATGTTTATGGAGGAGTAAGTTCACCTTACATTTGGGTAAAAACTCCTAATGATATGGATTCATGGGCATTCTTCGATTTATTATTAAATGAAGCAAATGTTATTGGAACTCCTGGTTCAGGATTCGGTCCAAGTGGTGAAGGATATTTAAGATTAACTGCATTCAATACATTAGAAAATACCAAAGAAGCAATGGACAGAATTTCAAAATTAGAATTTTAGGTGTTAATATTGAAAGTAGTCGAAAAACCAATAACTATTGAAAAAGGAGATTCTTTCAAAGTATTGCTATCTAAATACGGTGCATTATCTTTAGATAAACAGGAAAATTTTTCAGAACTAATCGGTGAAAATGTTGGTCAGTTAGACCTTGAAAAAGGAGTTATCTCCTTTGATGATATTACTATTCCAGTCCAGGTTTTAGGGTTTTTCTCTAAAGACTTAAGTCAATGGTGCTGGGCCTGGGATAATGAAGATATTTTCGGTGAGAATTTAATCAAGGCATCAAAACAAATCCGAGATATCGGTGAGGAATTTGAGGTGGCTGAATTCACCTCTCCAATTCTAAGATCTAACTATGATGATTGCCATACTGTGGCAATGGTTTCAATAGCTCTATTAGATATGGATGCATATTATGCAGTTTCCGAAGATGGAATCGATATATTTGTAGCTATTAATTCAGATTTGATTGAAGAAAATAATTCTGTCACAAAATTTAGGGATACTTATTATACTTTCCAAAAGAATTTTAATATTCATCCAAGAATTGCTTTTGAAGCTTATACAAAGCTTAAAGGATATGGATTTAAACCTCATGATGATTTTGCTCTAGCAAAAATTGGTGAAAGCCGTGTAATGGCGGGATTTACTGAAAGAGGAAATGTCACTCGTATTATAGTGTTTGGTGATGATGAGTGATGATATTATGAATCCGGATTTAGCTGAAGAAATTGAGTATATGATTAATGCCCTTTCTAAATCTGGTTTTTTTAGCACTGAAGAAATATTGGAAATTTTGGAAGATGAATTTATTGGGGAAAATGTGGATTTTTCTCAATTTAATATCTCTTTAAATGACTTTGACAATATTAATTTCAATAGATTGGATGATGTTTTCAATTCATTAACCTCTAAAAATATCGTAGCTATTCATAATTGCGGTTATGATATAAAAGAAGGTGTTAATGATGCTTTTGAACTTTATGTTCATTTGGTAAACAACAAGTACTTTCCAGATGGTTTTTGTTTTTATACTTTTGAGGATGTTGAACAGGCAATTCTTGAAGAGAAACTAAACATAACTTTTGGTGATTTTGAAAGAAATGAAAATAAAGCCTTAGAAATTGGAAAAATAGTGTATGATTCCTTTAAATCAGAAGGTTTTGAATTGAATTGGGATGAAACTATTGACAACCAAATAGAATTAGTTTCATTTAAATGGGATAAATTTTATGATAGCGAAAAGGAATTTGAAATTGAAGGAGCATATGAAAATTTTACAAAAAGAAGTGGTTAAATGAATGGCAGGTCACTTAAATTAATTAGGGAAGTAATTATTAATTCAGGTAAATTGACTTCAATAGAAATATCTCAGGACTCTATTTACTTGGAATTTATGGATGTTGAACTTGGAACTCCTAAGGAAACTGAAGATTTCTCTTTAACAGCTCGTTTTGCAGTTGACTCCTTTTTCACAGTATTTTACAATAATATCTGGGACATTGAATTTTTTTCAAAATACGATTTTAAAAATCAGTTGCTTAGTGAAGAGGTTCTGTTTGATGTAGAAGATATTAAATTTGTCGATTTTGAATATCTTAATGATTTCTTCTATGATTATAAAAAGGAAAAATCAATTTCTGTTGTTGATGATTTTAGCATTCACAACATACGCAACGATTTTTTCATGTTGGTCAAGACAAAAGAGATTGCCATTGTTGTTGGTGGAAATCAACTTGATTTCTTTACTAAACATGAAAAATTAGATGATGCATCTGTAAGGGAGCTATCCAATCAATGGATGCTTTACTTTTTGGAATATCATCTGAAAAGAAATATTATTAAGGATCCAATGTGTGAAAATCATCCATTGACATATCCTAAAGAATAATTTTCATTCTATTTTTATTTTTTCTTTAAAAATTTTAATTTTGTGGTTGTTTATTTTTGAGTTTCTAAAAGAAGATATTAAAATTTTTAATTAATTCTTTAATTTAAAAAAAGTTTTTAGATGTGGGATATTATGAAATTGTAAATATCTCGCACACCTGAAACAAATCCGTTATATTCTTTATTATGAATATTGCTCATATCGTCTTCAATACGGTCATCCACTTCTTTTAAAAATGTTGTATTGTTGTAATCATGTGATGAGAAATAATGCACTTGAATTGCATAATTTGTATCTTCTCTATGGAAAACATAATTAACACCAATATGATTCCAGGATGTATTTGTATCTTTTGATGGATTTGAGAAATACTGTTTTGAAACAGGAACACCACTTGCAGTAGCGTTTTCAGTTTTAAGAACTTTGTAATTTCCATTTTCCATCGATCTAAATTTCGCTTCTGAAATTGATGTTATGTGGTCTTCGGGCCAATCATCCCAATGGTCAATATAAACGTATTCGTTTGTAATGGCATGAGGAGTTTTGGATTCATTGGTTAAATTCAACTCATCTGTTGTATTCCATGCTTGGGGCACAATTGTTGCGCTATGACCAAATTCAACAGTCCTATCGCTATTAACGCTTAAGAAACTATTTATACTATTGACATTTACTGCAAAAAATATAATGATGATTACAAGTATTATTCCCCGTATCATGTCTCCTCTTCTCATTATTTATTCCCTCCTTTATGCTCTGTTTTAGACCATTTTCTTTCTTTTCTTGTAAGCATTGTTACCATAGTCATGAAGAATAATGGGATTAAGTGGAAACAATAAAGATAATATTTTACAAGGTCTTTAATGTAGTCTCCAATGGTAGGTTTGTCCCTTGAAAGAGCAATTAGGATTCCTGGGAAAAATGCAATCATTGATAAGATTCCCACAATAAATGGTGCTTCCATTCTAATAACTGTAGTTTGATGGAAAAGGAACCATGAAATTGCATTGGCTATTGTCACTAAGAATCCGAAGAAAATTAATAAATTAAAACTGTAAAATGAAATGTGCTCAATGATATTGTATTTCTTTCCGATGGATATTTTTGACCTAACAATCTGGGGCAAATAAACAAATAATGTTTCAAAGTTACCGATAGCCCATCTGATTCTTTGTCTGAAAAATGCTCTCCACTCAGTAACTGCTTCTTGATAAACTGCACATTCACCGCAATAACGTATTTGACCTCCATTAAGGATAATCTTTATTGCTAAATTCAAATCTTCAGTAACCGCAAATCCATCCCAACGACCTGAATCTATAATAGCTTGTTTTCTTACAAATTGCCCATTTCCTCCTAAAAATCCAGTAAAATCGAGATTGTCTTTTGCAATTAATGTATTTCCAAAACTTGCAAACTCCACATGTTGCATACGGGCCAAGAAATTTTCATTTTTGTTCCACATTTTAACCCTTGATTGAACTCCATCGATTCCGTTATTGAGGTATTGGACAATTGTCATCAAATAATCATCTTTGATTTGTGTGTCTGCATCAAAAACACCAATTACCTCACCTTTTGATAATGTCAATGCATCGTTTAAAACAAAACCTTTTCCTTTACCTGACCTTGGAGGATGTCTAGTAACGATTTTAAGTTCTGGAATTTCCTTTTTTAAATCAGATAAAATTTCTCCAGTATTGTCTGTGGATCCATCATTAACGACAATAACTTCAAAATTTGATTCTCCATTTTTAGTATAATCTGAATCACAAACACTTCTAACGGTTGATTCAATTGTGTATTGTTCGTTGTGTGCTGGAATAAATATGCTTATAAATGGAAGGTCTTCTTCTTCAAATGGGATAACTTCTTTTTGTTTTTTGAGACTTACGAAGGAATTTATAAGCATTGCTAATGTTGGAATTAAAAGCACCCATTGAAGCCATGTAGCATTTCTGCTTAAAATAGCTATGATGATTAATGCCACACAAAGGATTAACAGAAAACTGGAGGCGGATTTCTCTATTAAGAGTTCAGTATTTTTTTCCTGTATTCTATTTTGCGCAGTTTGAACACTTAATATGTTCTGTTCATGCTTTTTCAATGAAACTGCCATAGCTCTTTGCAGTTCCTCTTTATCTACAGGTTTTAATAAATAATTATAAGGATTACTCATTAGAAGCTGGTCTATTGTTGCATCAAAAACATCCCCAACAATAATGATTACTGGAACATTGAAAAGTTCCAAATCACTTGCTGTTTCAAGTAAATCTAAACCTTGCTCTTCAGTATCTAAAAAAATTAAATTTGGTGATAGCTCATCTATTTTTTTAAAGATTTCATCTTTTTCGGATGCTGATCCCACATATTCGTATTCGTAATCTTCGACATATTCTTTAATTTGTGACAGCATCAATTCTTCAGAGCTGATAGTGAATATTTTAGGTTTTCCTTGGATTAATTTTAGTTCAGTCATTTAAATCTATTGAGTAAAACCGCTGGCATCATTCAGTTTATTTTCTTCTAATTTTGCTCGGTTAATAGTTATTTTAAGAGTTTTGTCTAATTTGTTTATGTCATATGGTTTTGAAACAAAGCCGTATGATCCTTTTACATTGGATTTTTCAAAAGTATCTGTGTCTGTGTTTGCAGTTAAATAGATTACCGGTATTCTTAATTCTGAAATTACTTCTGCAGCTTCTATTCCTTCCATGTCTCCTTTTAATTTGATGTCCATTAAAACGACATCTGGTACTTTTTCTGCTGCAACATCAATAGCGTCCTGACCAGTATCAACTGTGTCAACTACTTCGTAACCTAAATCTTCTAAACTGTATTTTAAATCTAATGCTGTAATTGCTTCATCTTCAACAATTAAAATTCTTTCATTCATTTTCTACCCTCATATATTAAATTTTTTTTTTTATTATTATATATTGTTTTTTATTATTATATATTGTTTTTTATTATTCTATATTGTTTTTTATTTTTCAAATCATCCTTCTATAGTATGATCCATATAAATTGGGAAAGTTAATCTATATCCTGTTCCATGTTCATGTTCAAATAGTTCTATATGTCCATCTAATTGTTTTGTAAGATTTTTAATGATTTCACAACCGAGATTTTTAGTAATTTTGTCTGGATCATTTATGCCAATACCATTATCCTGAAGTACGAGTTCCGCATTTTCATTGTCGATTTTGGTTATCTTTTTGGTAATTTTCTTGTTAGGTTTGGATTTATCTGGGAATGCATGTTTTATTGCGTTCATTGTTAGTTCATCGATAACCAGTAATAATGGTGTGATAACTTCGATTGTTAAAACTAAATCTTCATCCACTTCTGATTCAAATTCAATTCCATCTCTTAGGCCAATTAAGCTTCTTAATTGGCTGTCTTGGTCTTCAATATACTCTTTTAAGTTGATATTCTTAAAGTCAGTAGTATTATATGTTTTTTCATGAAGAATAGCAAGAGATGATAATCTGGACTGCATATGATCAATAATTATGCTTGGTTTATCTTTATATGCTCTCTTTTCGAGGTTTAAGAAACTGTTTAGTACCTGCAGGTTGTTTTTAACCCTATGGTGAACTTCTTTTATTAGCACATTTTGATGTTCATTTGCTTCCATCAATTCTAACTGTTTTGTTCTTTCTTCAGTAACGTCAGTTAAAAATCCAATACTGTGTGTATCAGAACCAAATTCGAATCTTTCGAGATATATTTCACATATTTTTTGGTTATTCTCATTTCCTTTTACATTATATGTGAAAGTCTCTTCAAGTTCGTTGATTTGACCATCAATGAGTTGTATAATATTATTTATGACATCTTCCTCAACAATATTTTGTATTACTGCACGAGAATGGGAATAATCTTCTGGATCCTCTTCAATAAGGTGGTAAAATCCTTTTGAAAATTCATATTGTTTTGGATTTAAGGGTTCAATAAGCAATGCTAATTTTTTACTATTTTTAAAACCGCTTAACAAGAAATCAACAGGTCTTGTAATCTTTTTATGTGAATATGTGGCTACATCTTTAATTAATCCATAACGACTAATTAAATTACCATTATTATCAAATTTAGAGTATAGGTTCATTTCAAGATATTTCAATGTTCCGTCATGGGTTCTGATTCTAATAATTGATTCGTAATGGGAAGTTCCAGAATCCATGATTTTGATGATTTTTTCGATTAATGGTTTATCTTCAGGGATTGTTAAATCGAATATAATGTTATAGTATTCATCGTATTCGTCTCTTGGACGGTTAATGATGTTATAAATACCTTGAGTCCAGGAATATTTTCCATTGATTTTATAATAGCTTCCAGTTTGTGCAAAATATTCTATTAAATTAGCCTTGTCTTCATCACGATTGTCGTCTTCTGGAATATATAATGTGCTTTCGCTTGTATCGATATGGTCTGAAAGGATGAAAATCCGACCCATTTCATAGATTATTTTAACATTTGTGAGTCTGGCTAATTTTTCTTTATGATGGTATAAGAAGCGTACATGTTTTATTTCATGAGTTTTATATACTTCAAATAATGATTCATGAAGAAGTTGATGAAACATAGGGGAGGCTTTACTCAATAGTCTTCCTTCAATATCTTCTTGTCGAATATTTCCTCTTTTAAGTGCACTATTTCCCAATCTATGTATGATAAAATCTTCCCCATCTTTATATGGTACGAAAATGTTTATGTCAGTTTTAATATTTTTCATTACAACTGGAAACGGTATTTTTTCCATTTCAAATTCTTTGGGCGCCTGTATCCAGAATTCTTTTTCATGAACGTCATAAACGTTCACTTCTTCGACGTTCTCCAATTTTCTATATTCTTTATGTATTCTCATTGTAATCCCTCAATTTCGTGTTCAAAAGTTTTTGGAAATGTTAATCTAAATCCAGTTCCAACGTCAAGCTCTAAAACTTCAATTTTACCATTTATTTGTTTTGTTAGGCTCATTATTATCTCCCAACCCAAATTATGGTTAATTAATTTTTCAGGACTTTCAATACCAACTCCATTATCTTTTAAAATTAATTCACAAATATTATCATTGATATAATCGATTTTTTTGTAAATTGTTTTATCTTCCTGGTTTTCATTAGGAAACGCATGTTTTATTGCATTCATGGTTAATTCATCAATAATTAAAAGTAAAGGTGTGATGATTTCAATGGATAAATGAATTTCTTCATTAATATATGATTTAAATTGGATATCTTTTGATGTAAAGAGGTTTTGAAGGGTTTCATCCGGGTCTAGGATATAGTCTTTAAGATTGACATTTATAAAATCTGTTGTATTGTAGGTTTTTTCATGAAGTAGAGCTAGTGAAGATAAACGTGCTTGCATATTGTCTAAAATTTTATTTGGGTTACTTCCATATGCTCTTCTTTCAAGGTTTAGAAAACTGTTCAATACCTGTAAGTTGTTTTTCACCCTGTGGTGAACTTCTTTAATTAAGATATTTTTGGTTGCATTGGATTCAATCAGTTCTTTCTGTTTTTGGCGTGCAATTGTCACGTCGGTTAGAAATCCGATACTGTGAGTTTTATTTCCATAAGTAAATCTTTCGATGAATAATTCACAAATCTTTTGATTTTCTTCATCACCATTGACATTAAAAGTTAGAATAGTATTTATCTCTTCAATTTCACCATTAATTAACATCTTAAGCTTTTCTCTAACGTTTTCTTCTTCGATATAATCAATGATACTTTCATTGTGAACATAATCCTCTTTTGGTATTTCGATGATTTTATAAAATCCTTCGCTAAACTCATACCTTTTGCTTAATGGTTCCACTAGTAAAGAGAGTTTGGAATTCTGATTAAAACCGTTCAACATGAAATCAACAGGTCGGGTCATATGTTTGTGGGAATCAACACTGATATCTTTAAATAGCCCATAATGACTTATTTCTTCACCATTGGCATCGAATTTGGAGTAAAGATAAGTATCTAGATATTTTATCTGGCCTCCAGGTGTTGAAATCCTGATGATGTTTTCATAGGTATCAGTTTCAGGGCTCATGGTTTCAAGTAATTCTTCAACTAGAGGCTTGTCTTCAGGTATAACCAAATCAAAAATTATATTATAAAATGCGTCCCTTGGTTCTTTGGAACGATTTATAATGTTATATATTCCTGGTGTCCAAACATATTCGTCTCTTGTTTTATAATAACTTCCGGTTTGGGAGAAATATTCTATTAAATTAGCTTTATTTTCATTATCCTGTAATTTCTGTTCTTCTTCACTAATTTCTGCTTCAGGTTTATTTTCTTTGAAATCAGAAATTAAATATATTTCATCTTCCTCTAGAATGATGTGTATATTTGTCAGTGTTCTAATTCTATCGCTTATGTAATAGATTATTCTTAAGGCTTTTGTATTTCCGGTTTTATAAACCTCTTTTAAATCATCTTTTAAAAGATCATAGAAAAAAGGGGAGCACTGACTAAATAATCTATACTCAACATTTTCGGGATTAACGTTTGCCCTTTGAAGCATGTTCCATCCAATCCGTTCTATTATAAAATCTTCTCCATCATCAACTGGTAAAAATACATCGATATCTGCAGGAACATGTTTCATAATCTTGCTAAAAGGAACTTTATCAGGTTTCATTACTTGAGGGGCTTCCTGATAAAATTTTGAAGAGTTTACATTATAAACTCGAATCTCTTCTATTTTTTCTAGTTCTCTGTATTGTCTTTCAATATGCATGCGTATTACCCTAAAGTTTTATTAATACATAATATATTTATAATTCATTTAATATTTATAATATTGGAAAAACTTTTTAATAATTAAATGATAAAATAATAGTGGTATGGAAATTTTCTAATTTTCATTTTAATATTAATTTTATAGGAGTTATTAAATGACTTGTAGTATTTTAGTTGGTGGTGCATGGGGTGATGAAGGTAAAGGAAAATGTATCACTTACCTTTGTGATAATGATAAGCCAGATATTATCGCTCGTGCAGGAGTTGGGCCAAATGCAGGCCACTCTGTCGAATTTAATGGAGAAAAATATGGATTAAGGTTAACCCCATCAGGTTTTGTACATACTGATGCTAAACTCATGATCGGTGCTGGTGTTTTAGTAAATCCTGATGTATTGTTTAGCGAATTTGAAAACCTGAAAAAGTATAATGTTAAAGAAAGAATGTGCGTTGATCCTAGATGTGCAATAATTAATGAGGATCACATGACTCGTGATAAATCTTCAGAACATTTAGCTAAAAAAATAGGAAGTACTGGTTCTGGCTGTGGGCCTGCAAACTCAGACCGTGTAATGAGGACAATAGAGCTTGCAAAAGATATTCCTGAACTTGAAGAGTATATTACTGACGTGTCAATGGCTTGTAATGAAGCTATTGATAATGGTGAGAACGTATTTATTGAAGGGTCACAGGGTTTTGCTCTTTCACTTTACTATGGATCATATCCATATGTAACCAGTAAAGATACCACTGCATCAACATTCGCTGCTGATGTGGGAGTTGGACCAACTAAAGTAGATGAAGTAATTGATGTATTTAAAGCTTATATTTCCCGTGTTGGAGAAGGTCCGTTCCCAACAGAAATGACTCAGGAAGAAGCTGAAAGCAAAGGTCTTGAAGAGTATGGTGTAGTAACTGGAAGACGTAGAAGAATAGGTTACTTTGATATGGAACTTGCAAAGGAATCCTGCAGAATCAATGGTGCGACTCAAATTGCTCTTACTTGTGTTGATAGGTTATTTGACTGTGCACGTGTCCAAAACTACGATGAATTGTCTGTTGAGACTAAAGCTTTCATTGAAGATATCCAAACTGAAACTGGCGTGCCAGTAACCATTATTTCTACTGGACCCGATTTAAAAGATACAATTGATTTAAGAAAAGAATTGTTATAAATTCTTTTTCAACTCTCTTTTTTTATAATAAATGTGGTATTGATTACCATAGTAATCACTAGCTGTTGAATATATTGTCATTTGAATGTTTTTCGGTAAATTTTTTAATTTTAAATAAACGTTAAAATACAATAAGCTACAAAATTATTAATATATTTAATTTAAAAGGTAGTTTAAATGAATGAATTGATGTGTGAAATGTGTGGAAGCAACATGGTTATAATCGAAGGCGGATTTTATGTCTGTCAAGCTTGCGGTACTAAATTTCCCATTAACGACTCCAAAACAGGTGAAAATCACCAATTTACCGGTGAATCTTCTGCAGAATTAGATAATTTATATGAACTTGCAAGAAGAGCACGTGACAATGGAGACAGTGAGTTTGGATTCAAATATTACAGTGAGATTCTGATAAAAGAACCTAACGACTGGGAAGCTCAATACTATGCGGGTTACTTTAGAGCATTTTTAAATGATTTTTTGGATGAAAGTGCAATTGATGATTTTTACAATTCAACTGCATCTGCAGTATCAATTGTTGAAGGCATTGATGACGTTGAAGAGAAAAACGATGCGATAAGTCTGTTTACAGATGAAACATTTGGGCTTGTCGGTAGTTTTTATGAATCATATTTTGAAGAAATGGAATATGAATCTCCTGACGGTGAGTATTACACATGGTATGTCAATGTTCTTTTAGAATTATGCTATCTATTAAATTATTATGGTGATTTGGTTAAGAACGTAACTGATGATACATATCAGGATGCTGTGGACTCTTGGATTTATTCCATAGACCTTCACACACCAATGTATAGCCACATAGGCTTTTTTGATAAGGGTGATCATGATAAATATATAGATGATTATGTTGAAAAAATACAGGAATATGATCCGGATTATCAAAAACCTAAACCTAAAAAACTATTTGGTATAATATAAAATATATGGAGGAATTAAATGGTTGAACTTTTAAAAGTAATTAAATTTGAAGGAGACAAGGACACTTTAGTCTGGAAACATCCTGCCGAAGATTTCAACACACATTCAAAACTAATTGTTCATGAATCTCAAGTAGCAATATTTTATAAAGACGGAAAGGCTTTGGATGAATTTGGTCCTGGAAAATACACATTAGAAACTGGAAACATACCAATTTTGAGGGCACTTATTGATCTTCCTACAGAAGGAGTAAGCCAATTTCATTGTGAAGTTTATTTCATCAACAAGGCAACATCATTAAATGTAATCTGGGGAACAAGCAGCCGTTTTCCAGTAATTGAACCAACATTCCAAATACCAATAAATGTTGGTGCATCAGGTGCTATGGACATTGTAATTGATGATGCTAAAAAATTCATGGTAAATGTTGTGGGAACACAAACATTCAACACAATTGATCAAGTTACTGATTATTTCAAAGGCAAAATCACCACTAAGGTCAAAAACTATCTGTCAAAAATAATGTCTGAAGTAAGCTATTACAATATTACACAGCATCTGGAAGAAATTTCAGAGGCATTACATGAAAAATTGAAAGAAGATTTTAAGGAATATGGTGTAAATCTCGTTACATTTTACATATCCAATATTGTTGTTCCTAAAGAAGAAACCAAAAAACTTGAGGATGTATTAAACAAAAAAATGGAATATGGTACTCTAGGATTCAATTGGGCTGATGAACAAATGGCTGATGTCGCTAAAAAATATGCGGAAAATCCTGGAAATAAAAGTGGCGTTAATGGTATGGTGACCGGTTTTCCTATGGCTATGGCTTTTGGCCAAATGTTGGGAAACAATGTTGGTGGAAACATGTCTGGAGGATTGTTTGCAGCTGGTCAGAACTTCGGAGCTAACCAACAACAAGCAAGTCAGGAACAACAACCAGTTAGTAATGAACCACAAGGTGATGCAGTATTTTGTACCAAATGTGGCAACAAATTAGCCCCTGATGCAATGTTTTGCTCTAAATGTGGAAATAAGGTACAGCAAGAGCTAAAATGCAGCAACTGTGGAAGATCACTTGAACCCGGTGACATGTTCTGTTCAGGATGTGGTCATCCTACTAATGAATAGATGAAATAATATTTTCATCATTCATTTTCACTAGTAAGTCCATCACCAGTCTATGTGTTGATTATGCAAGAAAATATTCTTGAATGTTCAACCTATAAGTCCCATCATGACTAGGATTAAAACAGATGCATCTGTCATCAGATGAGACAAATAAGATGCGAACAAGTTTTTAGTTTTTAAATAGACATATAAATGAAATATTGAACCTGCTCCTTGAATCACCAGTACTGAGAGAATAGTTGTGCTAGGTTCTAAATGTATCAAACCAAAAAAGATTAATGTAAATATGGATGATACTATAATTGATAATCTGCGATTGGAAGTGTATTTGAATAAAACCCTCAATAAGAACATCAATGGAATGAATTTTATTAATTCTTCAGCCATCATGGAAAATATCAAAGATACAATTGTAACAATATTCGCATTGCTATTTCCAACATCTGGAATGCCCAAAGCACCTAATAGATTGGTGAATATACTTGAATAAACAATATATGCCAAACACATCAATACTGCAAGAATAAGTTCGTTTTTTGTTGGTTTTTGAAAAAACAAAGAATAATCCCAATTTGAAAAGTATAACAATGGAATTAACAATATCAGAAGGAAAAATATGCTGCCTATTATTTCATTTGAAAAAGCACTGACGAATCCGTTAGCATAATATGCAACAGGAATACATATTAACAATACCAACCATCCAATCTTGGACATCTTCGGATTCTCATTATAATATGGAAAGTCTCTATTATTATCTAAATTTAACATTAAAAACACCTTGATTGATTTGGAGATAGGATTTCAAAATGGATACATGATTATATTTCCTGAATAAATCCGTTCTAGAATATATTAGTAGATATGTTTTACAATTATCTTAAACTTTATTAATTCTTATTTTTAAATAATTCTTCATGTATAAAGATATGATAATCGTTAGGGGAGCAAAAGTTCATAATCTAAAAAATATTGACATTGATATTCCACTTGGAAAAATTGTGGCAATTAGTGGAGTTTCTGGAAGCGGCAAATCATCACTTGCTTTGGGTGTATTGTATTCTGAGGGGTCTCGAAGATATTTGGATGCTTTGTCAACTTATACTCGTCGCAGAATCACACAATCTCAAAAAGCTCAGGTTGATTTGGTCCAATATGTTCCTGCATCTTTGGCTCTTCATCAAAGACCGGATATTCCAAATATTCGATCTACTTTTGGAACTTCAACAGAACTTTTAAACTCTCTAAGGTTATTATATTCACGGTGCGGTAACTATTTTTGTCCAAATGGGCATATGCAAGAACCAACTTTAAATGTGGCTCGTGAAATTCCATTGAAATGTCCTGAATGCGGTGAAGAGTTCTATGGTCTTGGGGCTGAGGAATATGCATTCAATTCAGATGGAGCGTGTCCGTCATGTAGTGGTACAGGTTACATTCGTGATGTGGATGGTGCTAAATTAGTGTCTGACGAGTCAAAAACATTGGAGGAAGGTGCCGTTGACGCATGGAATCAGTTTGGTATTTCTTGGATGTATCATGTTGCAGGAGAGCTTGGTGTAAGGGTGGATGTTCCATTTAATGAATTAACAGATGATGAAAAGGATATTGTCTATAATGGTCCTGCAGTTAAAAAATATATAAATATTCCTTCCAAAAACGGTAAGCTGTTTGAATTGAATGCTGAATATAGAAATGCTCATCGAGCTATTGAAGAGGCTTTGAAGAATGCAAAAACTGAAAAGGGGCTGACAAAAATTAATAAATTCTTAACAACTAAAGTTTGCAGGGATTGTGAAGGTACTAGATTAAATTTCAAAGCTAGACAGACATTATTGGGTGGAATCAATATATCTCAAGCTTGTGAAATGAATCTGAAAGACTTGGTTTTATGGGTTAAAGATGTGGTGAGCGAATTGCCTGATAATGTACGGGAAATGGCGAAGGATATAACTGAGGAATTCATGGACAATGCAAAGATTTTGCTTGATTTGGGTTTAAGTTATATTTCCCTTGATAGGCCGTCAAATACATTGTCCACTGGAGAATTGCAAAGAGTTCAGCTTGCAAAAACATTAAGAAATCGAACGACTGGTGTGCTATATGTTTTGGATGAACCTTCAATAGGTCTTCATCCCAATAATGTTGATGGTCTCATTAATGTTATTAAAAGATTGGTTGATGATGGAAATTCAATTATTTTGGTTGACCATGACACAAAGATATTGAATATTGCTGATTATATGGTTGAAATGGGTCCTGAAGCTGGTGCTGATGGGGGAAATATTATCGCACAGGGATCTTTAGATGAAATCAAGAGGAATTCTTCATCTCAAATCGCCCCATTTTTAACAAACTCTGAAAATGTTATTGTGAGAGAAAAGTCTTCGGATATTTTTGAGAATGGTGAAATTCGAATTAAAACAGATGAGATACACAATGTTAAGGAAATGGATGTTGGAATACCGAAAGGAAAATTGACAGTAGTCAGTGGAGTTTCTGGAAGTGGCAAGACCACTCTACTTTTGGAAGCATTATATCCTGCTGTTAAATCATATATTAATGATGAAAAACTGCCTGATGGAGTTGTTGATATTGAATGTGGTGGAATTAAAAAAATTGATTTGATTGACAGCGTTCCGATTGGTAAAAATGTTAGAAGCACTGTTGCAACCTATTCAAAGGTTTTAGATGATTTGAGGCGTGAATTTGCTAAACTAACAGATGAATATAAAATGTCTGATTTTTCATATAATACTGGAAAACTAAGATGTGAAACTTGCAATGGTACTGGAAGTGTGTCAATGGATATACAGTTCCTGCCTGATGTTGAATTGACATGTCCTGATTGTGGTGGACTCAGATACAGCAAAAAAATTGAAGAGGTTAGATATAATGGTCTTTCTTTATCGGATATTATGAGTTTAACAGTTGATGAGGCATTGGAGGAATTATTTGGCCTTAAAAAAGTTACAAACAAATTGCAAAAACTTTCTGATTTGGGTTTGGGTTATTTGACTTTGGGTGAAGCAACTCCAAGTTTATCTGGGGGTGAAGCACAAAGACTCAAATTAGCTTCTGAAATTGGAAAATCCCAAAAAAATTCAATATTCATATTCGATGAACCAACAATAGGTCTTCATCCTTTGGATGTAAAAGTATTAATTGATGTTTTCAATCATTTGATTGAAAGGGGTGCAACGGTAATCGTAATAGAACATGATTTGGATTTGATAGCCAATGCAGATTATATTGTTGATATTGGAATAGATGATGACAATAGTGGCGGAGAGATTCTGGCCAAAGGTAGTCTGAAAGATATAATTGAATCTAAAAAAAGTTTAACAGGTAAATATTTGGCTGAAAAAGAGTTGTGGGATGGTTTGTAATTCAAAAAAATATTGTTTAAAGTTCATTTAGTGAAAATGAACTTAAATCTAATAAATCAAATGTTAATATTTTCGGAGCAACAGTTACTTTTCCAACTCCGGTTATTATTTTATATGCTTCAAAAGCTTCAAGACATCCGATTAAATTTGGTGTTGGTCCAATAACTGGAGGAACACCTGAAGTAACATTTTTCAAATCGCCGATGACATCTTCAGTTAATTCCTTGCCGAGTGAAGGCAAGTTAAACATTTCTTCATAACTTTTGTCGCTATTCGGTAAAAATACTGTAACTTGACCTAATGTTCCATGAATTGCACCATGAATGTAGGGAATTCCAAGCTCATTGGCTTTTCGTGATACGATGACTCTTGTTAAGACATTATCAAGAGCATCAATAACAATATTGGAGTTTCCAATTACTTTTTCAATATTGTTCTGGTCAACATGTTCATTGAATATTGTAGTTTTTACGTAGGGATTGATTAATCTGACTTTTTCTGCTGCTACACTACTTTTATCAAGTCCCAAATCGGAAATTGTAGCTAATGTTTGACGATTTAAATTTGATAAGTCAAATGCATCCTTGTCAACTAGAACGAGTTCTCCAATACCCATTCTTGCAAGCATTTCGATAGTCTCTCCACCAATTCCACCACAGCCGATTACTGTGACTTTCGCATCTTTGAATCTTTGTTGTTCGCTTCTTGTTACTATGCTCATTTGACGTGATGCAATTTCCCAATATCCATCACCGATATATCTTGTTGGCATTTTATCACCTATACGTTTCTCCGCAATTTTTTCAATATTTCCATAAATTCATTAAGCGCAAGGTCATAATTTTCAAAATCATGGCCTTCAATTAATCCGTTTTCAAAAATAGTAATGTTTTCCAATTCTATCTTTTTACTTGATTCGGATATAATGTCTTTAATTTGTTTTTTGGTATTTTTCATGTTGACTGAAAATGGAAGTTGGTATGAAAATGAACCTTCAAAATAGTCGATTATTATTGTGTCATCATCATTAATTTGTGATAAATTTAAAACAATTTTTTTAAAACCTTGTCTTTTTAATTCATCATTTATCTGTTTATATTGTTCTTTATCGAAAATTTCATTTATTTTATCAACTTCAATAATACCAATTTCTCCTAAATCCCTAACTTTCACAATTTCGCAGTTAGTTCTATCTAAAATAAAATTTTCGCAGTGTCTAATTCTTTCAATCTTTTCTTTAGTCGTACGTGTATTTGTTGGGATTCTAGTTGCAAGACAGGTAGTGGATTTCGAATAAGGAATATTGTGACTGTCCAGATATTTATGAATTTCTTTAGATGTTAAATTTGCTGTAATTAATGGTGTCTCGAATCCTTTTTCATAAGTGATTAAAATCCCTGGCCTATCGCAAACTAGATCGCTGATATTATTTCCATCACAAATATATTCAAATCCATTTTCTTTGGCGATGTCTTTGATTTTTGTATACATCAAATCTCTGCATGTAAAACAGCGCTTCGCATCATTGGATAGGAAATATTCGTTTTCATAAAAGTTAATATCAACTATTTCATGTTCGATTCCAAAATGTTTGGCCATTCTTTCACCATGTTCCATAAAATCGGTTGGCATTAAGTGATTGTTGATAGTAATGGCCAATGTGTCTTTAGAAACTTTAGAAGATAAATATGCTATTAGTGTTGAATCGGCACCGCCTGAAAAACCAACAGCTACTTTTTTGTCCTTTAAAATGTTTTCAACGATTTTAATTTTATCTTCTAAATTCATCTTATCCCTTTCAAAGTAATTAATGTGTTGATATTCCAAATTCATTAATATTTTTTGTTTTATTTATATTTTAGATTTTGGAGTCATGCACAATGAAATGCTTTAGGAAAAATATAACAATAGTTATTTTTTCCATAATTAATTAATAGTTAAATTGATATATAAATGTTTTGAAAAAGTCATGTTATCTTTTAGCAATCACTACTAAAATATAATCATTTTCTTTTTTAAAGATTTCAACACTTTTAAATCCTGCATTAATCAAATATTCTTTTAGCTGTGATGCATTATAAACACTCATTCCCTCAACTGTCGCTAGCCATTTTTCATCATCGGGGTGTGTTCCATCTGTTCCCTGTGCAATCATGAATCGCCCATCAGGTTTGATTATCCTGAATACTTCTTTAAATGTTTCACCAATATCTGGCCAGAAATATATGGTTTCAAAAGCACTCACTAAATCATATGTGTCATTATCAATGGGCATATCACTGACATCCGCTTGAATTATATTGCATCTTCCATTATCGACCGCTTGTTGGTTCTGCTTAATTGAAGCCTTCACAGAAACTTCAGAATAATCCAATCCGTCCACATTTGCTGTAGTCAGTTTAAGGAATTTTTCAATATTGACTCCACCACCACAACCGATATCCAATATTCTGTCGTCTTCGTTAATGTCTATGGATTCAAAAGCGAATTCGGATATGTTCTTGTGGTTTTCATTCATATTTCTAATTGTTTGAATGCCTTCTTCACCATGGGGTTTCATGCATTGGGTAATTTTTTGATCTACCATAATCAGACCTTCAATATTTTGCATATGGTAATAGTTTGGTACAACAATTGTTAAAAAATTAATGTTAATTTAAAAATGTGTTTCTTTTTTTAGGAAATGTTTATATATTAAAATAAATATAACAATTGTTATCATAATATAACTATTGTGATAATCAATAATAGGAGGATAATATATGTGTGAAATTTTTTGTTTTAATTCAAATACGCCAAAGCAAGTAAATGAATGTCTACAGTGTTTTTATAATCACTCTGAGGAACATCCGCATGGATGGGGATTAGCTAATATGCACTCTAATGAATTTGTTATAGATAAAGAACCTGTAAAAGCAACATGTAGTCAACACTTAAAAAATATATTGTCCAATCCTGTTGTTGGAAAAAATGTATTCGCTCATATCAGATTAGCCACTGTGGGTGAGATAATATCTCCCAATTGCCACCCATTTACACAAGTGGATGATAATAATAGATCATGGATGTTAATCCATAATGGAACTATATTCGATTATCCTCCGCTTGACAACTACATTGATCAAGAATCTGGAGATACTGATTCTGAGCGAATACTATTATATATAATTGATAAAATTAACGATTTTGAAAAAGCTAAAGGTGGCTTATCAACAATAAAAGAGCGATTTAATATATTAACAGAAGTAATATCAGATTTATCTAAAAATAATAAGTTAAATTTAATGATTTATGATGGGGATTTAACATATATTCATTCCAATATGAGGAATTCCCTATATTATTTAAAAAATGAAGAGGGCTTTTTAGTTGCATCAACTCCACTGACTGATGATGAGAATTGGAAACCTGTGGAATTAAATAAACTGTTCGGTTTGATTGATGGAAATATTATTTTCGAAAGTAGTGAGCATGAAAACGAATTTATATTGACCGAAGAGCATGAAAAAGCTATTGAAGAATTTTTAAATTCATTAAATGGGGATGGGATTAATGATTAATAAGGAACAGATTAGAAACAAATTGTATGATGAATTTATACAGCCAACTAATCAAAAAAAGGATTTTATTGGTGTTGAAATTGAAATTCCAATCATTAATCTTGATAAAAAAGCAGTGGATTTTGATTTAGTTCATGAAATTACTCACAAATTTCAAAATCAATACTCTGATTTCAAAACTGAGGGTATTGATTATGATGGTAATGTTTTTGCACTGAAAAACCCGAAGACTGATGATATCGTTTGCTATGATTGTTCTTATAATAATATAGAATTTGCAATGGGTCGTGAAGAGGAGCTATTTGCTATCAATGACAGATTCTGTGACTATTATTCATTTGTAAAGGAATCTTTTGAAGAGCATAATCATACATTAACTGGAATGGGCATAAATCCATACAGAAAATATAATGAAAATATCCCCATTCCATCTGAAAGATATTTGATGCTTTATCATCATTTAAAATCTTTTAAGAATTATAAAGACATTCCAATGCATTTTCACAGATTCCCTGAATATGGAATGTTTTCATCAGCTTCACAGGTTCAATTGGATATTTACAGGGATGATTTAGTAAAAACAATCAATGTCTTTTCTAAAATTGAACCGATTAAGGCATTATTATTTTCTAATTCCGTTTTATTTGGACAAAATGATAATATTACTTGCTTTAGGGATGCATTATGGGAATATTCAACTCATGGGGTAAATCCTCATAATATTGGAATGTATGATGTCGATTTTAAGGATTTAAATGACCTTCAATCTTATCTTGAGTCTTTAAATATATATTGTGTCATGAGAGACGGAGCATATATCAATTTCCCTTCAATGAATCTTTTGGAATATTTCAGCAGAGATTATGTTAGGGGCGAAATCTATTGCAACGGAGAATATAGAGATATTGAAATAAAACCTTGCATTAGTGACATTAAATATTTAAGGCCATTTAAATTTATTAATTTAACATTCAGAGGTACAGTTGAATTTAGAAGTATTTGCACTCAACCAATTCGCGATTCCATGTCCGTTGCGGCATTTCATTTGGGTCTTAAAGGAAAACTCGATGAATTGGATGATATAATTATTAAGGATACTGCAATATATCATAAGGGATATACTGCAGGTGAACTTAGAAAATTATTGATTCAGGATGAAATTCCAAAGATATTTAACAAAAAGGAATTGTGTGCATTATCTAAAGAAATTGTCGATTTGGCAAAAGATGGGCTTAAAGAAAGAGGAATTGGTGAAGAGGTATTCCTAAATCCTTTATATGATCGTATTAAAAAACATACAAATCCTGGAAAGATAATCATTGATTCAATAAAAAATAATGTCAAAATCGAGAAACTGATTGATGATTATGGTAGATTAAGCATAATTTAGATGAAGGAAGTGATGAAATGAATTTAGCGAATTTATCTAAATTATCTTCAAATGAAATTTTGGAAGGTTCATTTGGTATTGAATGGGAATCTTTAAGGGCAAAAGATGATGGCAAATTATCTTTAACACCTCATCCCGCTGTTTTTGGAGATAAACTTACAAATCCTTTAATTACGACTGATTTTTCTGAAAGTCAAATAGAAATAATAACTCCCACCTTTGACACTATTGATGATGCATTTGAAAACTTTTCATTATTGTCGGATATGGTAAATGCCTCACTTCCTCAGGATGAGTATCTTTGGTTTCAGTCAATTCCATGTATTTTACCGTATTGGGACCAAATTCCAATAGCGCAGTACTCCGAGGAAGGTGAATCATCACAAAAATATCGTGAAGATCTTGCCCGAAGATATGGTGTTAAAAAACAGATGATTTCGGGAGTTCATTTTAACTTTTCGTTTTCTGAAAAATTCTTAAAGAAATTATACTCACTGGAAAATGATGATTTGAGCTTTAAAGATTTTAAAGATGACATTTACTTAAAGATAGCCAGAAATTATCTGAGATATTGCTGGCTGATTATTTATCTGACTGGATGTTCAATCGGTTCTCATAAAACATTTTCAAATGATTGCATTCACTTGATGGATGCTAAGGACGATTACGGCAGTTATTACTCCACCAGAGGTCCTTCATTTAGAAATGCTTCTTGCGGATATAAAAATTTAAAAGATTTGTATCCTTCCTATAATTCTGTTAATGAATTCGTAGGTGATATTAACAGTTTCATTGATAATGGGGATTTGTCTGAAGCAAAAGAGTTATACACTCAAATTAGACTAAAACCAAAAAATCCTAAAGACCTATTGAATTCCTTAAAGGATGGTGGTATAGAATATATTGAAATAAGAACATTGGATATTAATCCGTTTTATCAATGTGGAATTGTAAATCGTGATATGAAATTCCTGCATTTGTTTTTGATTTATATGCTTGTCAAAGATGAATCGGATTATCTGGCTTGGCAAAATGAAGCTAAAATCAATGAGGAAAGAACTGCTGAATGTGGTTATGTTGATTCAATGAGATTATTGAGGGACGGTTGTGAAGTAACTCTTAAAGATTGGGCTTATGAAATTATAAATGAAATGTATGTTATGTGTGATGAATTGAAAATAGATGGATTTGATCTTTTAAATTTAATGATGAATCGTGTTTTAAATCCGTATTTTACTTATGGTAAAATGCTTTTAAGTTTAATCGAGCAGCATGGTTACATCAATACTCACATAATGTTATCTAAAAACAATAAGCAAATCAGTATGGATAATTTGAGAAATTGTGATGTTGACAGGTGTGGTGAAGTTAAAAAGTATTTTGATGTTGCATTGGCAGGCAAATAATTTTTATTTTTAATTTAATTTATAATGGTGGTGATATTATGGAATTTTTAAGACAAACTGAGGTAATCCAGTGGAAGGATGGTGAATACCAGACAATTAAGGAAAATAGTGTTGATGATGAATATACTTATCTGTTTATTGATTATTTGCCTCCCCGCAAGTTTTCAACTTATCCAATAGATTTAAAAGACTTTGCTATAGGATATTGTCTCGGAGAGGGTTTAATAAAAGATTATAATGATATCGAGTCAATTACAGTAGATGGAACAAACCTGCTAATTTCTACAAAGTTGAGCCATGACCCTGAAGAAGACTTGGAACAGGAGGGCATTGTTCAAGAGAGAAAAGGCAACTGTGAACATGCATGTGTTTGCAGATTGCTGGAATATCAGGGAGTAAACTCAGATAATGCTGGAGGAATAAGATCAGAGTTGAAAACAATTGAATGCAATGATTCGGATTTGAAGATTAATGCAACCCAGATTATTGAAGATATAAAACATTTGACTGATGAGGCAAGAATATGGCAAAAAACAGCGGGGGTGCATGTTGCCCAACTCAAGTATAAGGATAACATCATAATTCGTGAGGATGTAAGTCGTCACGTTGCAGTTGACAAGGTTATTGGAGCTGCTGCAAAAGAGGGTTATGATTTTAGTCAATGTTATGTTTCATACAGTGGAAGAATGCCTGCGGACATGCTGATAAAAGTAATCCGGGTAGGTATTCCCATAATCATTTCAAATGCTGCTCCGGCATCCTCTGGAATTGATGTTGCACGTGCTGGTAACATTACAATGATAGGTTTTGTAAGGGATAATCGGTTTACGGTTTTCACTGCACCTGAACGGGTGAATTTTGAAGAATAGATTATCTGATAATGCAGCTGTGAAAGCCCCATTTAAAGATATTTTCATGTTAAATCAGAAGAGGTTAAATAATGAAGTTTAATTTAAAGTTCAATGACATTGATGAGGAAAGAAATTTAGATGATAATTATTCTATAAAAAATTTGTTTGATGATTTGAGCGTATCCAGCCAAACGATTGTTGCAAAACAGAATGGTGAAATTACTGTTGAGGAAAGTGTGATTAATGATGGTGATGCAATTCAGTTGATTCAAATAATTTATGGAGGATAATTTGTTTTTTCGTAAAATTTTTTCAAAATATTTATATAATATTTATAAGTTATAGTATAATTAGGGATTCAAATATAACAATTGTTAATTAAGCATATATTTATAGGATATTTATAATAATTAATAATTGTAATTAATTTAAATTAATTCGGTGAATATGATGAATAAAAAGATAACTTTTGTTTTAGTGTTGGCACTTGCTGCATTTTTGGTAATGGGTTCAGCTAGTGCAGGTCTTTTCGACTTCTTAGGGGGAGGAGACAACACTGTAAAAATAGGATATTTACCTTCAGACCACGACGCTGCTTTATTCGTCGCTGATAAACAAGGTTTATATGCTGATAAGAATATTACTACTGAACTTGTTCAGTTTAATAATGGTGGAGACTTGATGACTGCTATGGCTAGTGGTGAAGTCGATGTTGGATATGTAGGAATTGCTCCTGTTTTATCTTCTGTTTCAAAAGGAGTTCCTGTTAAAGTGATTTCCTCTGCTCAAACTGAAGGTAGTGGAATTGTTGTAACTAAAGATTCTGGAATTAACTCTGCAGCTGATTTGAAAGGTAAATCAATTGCAACTCCTGGTGAAGCTTCAATTCAGCATGTTTTACTTTCATACTACTTAAAAAAGAATGGATTATCAACAAATGATTTAAACATTTCTGCTATGAAAGTGCCTTCAATGAATGATGCTTTAAAAACCAAACAGATTGATGGTATTGTTACTTTCCAACCTTATGTAAGTATTGCAGCAAATGATACTGGTAATGTTGTTTTGGAAAACTCTTCTGGAATTTTACCAAATCATCCATGTTGTGTAGTTGTTGCATCTGATGATTTCATTAAAAACCATGAAGACAAAGCTAAGGATATTGTAGATATCCATAAAAATGCTACTAAATTCATTAATGATAAAGTAGCAGCTGGTAATTCTTCTGAAGTTGTAAAACTTTTACCTGAAGATATTGTTTCAGATGCTCATTTAGAATCAGATTCCTTACAAAGTTTCCCATTCATTTCTGGTATTGATAATGCTTTCAAAGCAGATGTGGATGCATTCCAAAAATTAGAAGTGGATATTGGTATCTTAAACGGTACTGTTTCTCACGATAAATTGTACTGGGAAGCATAGTTACTTAACTATGCTTTTTTTTTAATTTTTTTCGTATTCTTTTTTGATTATTTTCATAGCTTCTTTTGTTTGTATATCTCCAATTCTTCCAATCATCCTTTCGTTTTCAATTACTCTTTCCATGTAAACTGCTCTTTTTTCATCATCGACAATTAGATATCTTGAAAAGTTAACTAAGCATTCAATTAAACCCGATAATCCTCGATTATAAGCTTTAATATTTTCATCATTGATTGTCACACTTTCAATCTTGCCTTTGATTAAAAATATGCTTTGGTCATTGTCGATTGGAGTATTTTCAGGTTTTTGTTCTTTAATATCCACCACATTAACGATTATATATGATCCTGCATCCTTTAAAATGGCAATGTCCTCATCATCTGTGTAATATTCGCTTGGAAGTTTGTCGATTGTGGATTTGGTAAATATTAGAGGGTCTTGCGTAATGTTTACAACATATCTTTTGCTTTTTTGAATGTTTTCCAGAGTTTTTGATCCTTCAAATATCCTACATCCTATATTGTCTTTTCCGAAATACTTTAAACCAATTGCGGCAGAGTTTTTAATGCCGTTTTCATCAATTGTAGTGTAAATGCATTCGTATCTTTCTTCGGTGTTAATTCCAATTTTTTCTAAATCAAAACTCATTTTACCATGTCCTGCTGGCTTGGAAAAGATTTAGATATTTTGTTAAGGTTTGTAAATACATTTATCAGTGAATCAATGTATTCTTTAATTTCTTCATTTTCAACTTTTTTCAAAGCGTCAATATACGGGGGAAACACCTGTTTTCCGTTTTCAAAAAATAGATGATAATCATTAAACTGTATTTCTTCTCCATTTAAATCAGAAATGATATCTTTGTATAACTCTTCAAAATCTCTACAACTTTCTTTAAACATTTCTTTAATGTCATCGTTATCTTGTGAAGTTTCTAATTTTTCTAAAGCGTTGTTTAATCTAATCATAGAAATAGTATAAAGTTCTAAATCGATTTCACCATTCATATAATCACTATAATAAATGATTCAAAAAATAAAAAAAAGAGTAATTTCTCATATGAGAAATTATAATTTGATTTTAATATCGAGTGCAGATGAACCTTCTTCGTATACGAAGATTGGGTTAATGTCTAACTCAGATATTTCAGGGAAGTCTAAGGTTAATCTAGCTACTCTTTTAATAGCTTCTTTAACTTCTTCGACATCACAAGGAGCTTCACCTCTGTATCCTTCAAGTAATTTGGATACTTTGGTTGAATTAATTTGTTCATCAATTTCTTGAGAGCTCATTCCTTTTGCAAGGTTGAATGAAACGTCTTCAATAAGGTTTACATAGATTCCACCCATACCGAATGCAATCATAGGGCCGAATTGTTTGTCACGAATCATACCTACAATGACTTCTTCACCGGAGTCCATCATTTTTTGTACTTCTACACCATCAGGAACAATATCTGGGTGTGCTTTATTAGCGTTTGCAATAATTTCTTCATAGGTTGCTTTTGCTTCTTCAGCTGAGGAGATTCCTACTTTTACACCGCCGATATCTGATTTGTGTAAAATTTTATCGGATGCGATTTTAAGTACAACAGGGAATTCCATTTCTTCTGCCAAACTTGCAGCTTCGTCAGCAGATGTGGATAATTTGATAGGTGCTGCGGAAATTCCATAAGCTTCAGCTACTGCATAAGCTTCACTACCAAGTAATGTGTCTCTTCCATCAGCTTTGACTTTATCAAATATTGCTTTAACGGCGTCTTTGTCAACATCATCTACTTTTTCAACTACATCATCATAGGTTCTTTCTTCTAATCTTTTGAATCTAACCATTGCTTCAAGAGCGGTTACTGCGGTTTCAGGGAATACGTAGGTTGGGATACCGTTTTCTCTTAAAACATCATTTGCAGCTTCAAATGATGGACCTCCCATATTAACGACAATAACAGGTTTTTCAAATTTATTTTTCTCTTCAATGATTGCTTCTGCAATTCCATCAGGGTCAGCAGATGCAGTTGGACATACCATAACGATTAAACTGTCAACATCATCATAACCTAAAACAAGTTCTAATGATTCTTTGTATCTGATTACTGGTGCATCACCTAATACATCGATAGGGTTTTTAGCACTTCCTTCTTCAGTTACGCATTCTTTTAGTTTTGCAGTGGTTTCTTCATCAAATTGCACGAGGTTTAAGCCAGCTTTTTCCATTGCATCTACGGTTAATACTCCTCCACCACCAGCGTTTGTAATAATTGCTACATTATCTCCTTCTGGAAGTGGTGCTTTGGAGAATGCTAAACCTAGGTCAAATAATTCAGCCATGGTTTCTACACGCATAATTCCGGATTGATGGAATGCTGTGTCGAATGCAAGGTCACTTCCTGCAAGTGCACCTGTGTGTGAAGATGCAGCTGCTGCTCCAGCTGAACTGGAACCTGATTTAAGAACAATAATAGGTTTTTTATGAGCTGTTTCTCTCATGGTTCTTACGAAGTCGTCGTCATCGGAAATTGATTCTAAGTAACAGATGATTACATTGGTTTCGTCATCATCTGCCAAGTATTGTAATAATTCAATTTCAGTTACACCAGCTTTGTTTCCTAAACTGATTACTTTACTGAATCCAATTCCAGAAGTTACACTCCAATCGATAATAGCTACCATCATAGCTCCACTTTGGGAAATGAATGCCATGTTTCCTTTTGGTGGCATCATTTGTGAAAATGATCCGTTTAATGGAGTGTGGGAATCAGTTATTCCTAAACTGTTTGGTCCAATAATGTTTATACCGTATTCTTCACCAAGTGCTGTTAATTCAGCTTCTAATTTAGCACCTTCTTCTCCCACTTCTTTGAAACCTGCAGTAATAACAACCATGTTTTCCACGCCAGCTTCACCACATTCCTTGACAGTTGGGTTTACAAATTTAACTGGTATGGTAATTATTGCCAAGTCTACTTTTTCAGGTATATCTTTTATGTTTGCATATGCTTTTTTTCCTAAAATCTCTCCACCTTTTGGGTTTACTGGATATATTTCGCCTTTAAATCCATCATTGATGAGGTTATCGACAATGATGTATCCTACTTTTCCAGGTGTATTGGATGCACCAATAACAGCCACGGATTCAGGTTTAAACATCTTATTGAGATCTTTCATAAGTTTTTCTCCTTATTCTTTTTGTTAATATTATAAACATTATACTGATTCATAATGATAAATAATTAACAATTATTATAATTATAATATATGTTATATTAATATTTAAATATGTTGTTTATTTTAACACATTCGGCCATTATTTTACACTTATCGCTTTTTTAAAAATTTTTAAATCACTTATTTTTACTAAACTTGAACAGATACTATCTAAAAAATAAATGTAGAACTTTTTGAAAAATTCTGATTTTCTCTTAAACTATAT
>R27__coassemble_425_pt1 | contig 28066 bp, 7 predicted proteins | sample R27__metabat2_low_PE_024 | metagenome-assembled genome bin R27
CACTGCGGACACATAAACAAAGAATTAAAAGTCAAAACACGCAACTGGAAATGTCCAAAATGCGGAAAAATACTTGATAGGGACATAAACGCAGCAATTAATATTCTAAACCGCTGGTTCAACGGGGATAGCCTGCTAAAATACTTAAATTAACCATTATTAAGTGAAAAAAATTCAGGAATCCCCATCCTCTATAGGATGGGGTGGTTCAATCTACTCAATAATTATCCTGCTCTTATTTTATTTTATGTTCCCTGCCGACTTTGGTTTGGAAAGTATTTGGAAGAATCTCATTCCTACATTTTATACAAATGGTCAATTTAGTCGATATTGGTTCTTTACTGCATATGTGGGTATGTTTCTGATTTCACCATTTGTAAATATAGCATTAAAGCATTTCGATAAAAAACAAGATTTGGCTGCGTTCTTAAGTTTATTTATTATATTTTCATTATTGCCTACAATTTTAAATCAGGATATGGCATTTAATCTTAATGAGGGATACAGTGTTTTATGGTTTGTTGTTTTGTATTATACTGGAGGTCTTCTACACAAATATGAAATATTTAAAAAGCTCAAATCTAATAAATGGCTTTTAATTTATATTGTTTGTTCTTTAATATCTTGGTCAATAATATATATTTCGGAGTCTTTAGGTTTAATAGAAACTGGATTTGGCTTATATTCATTTAATTGTTATTTGTCTCCATTATACTTTATAGGTGGTATTGCACTATTCTGTGTCTTTAAAAATATTAAAATTACCAAATCATTTTCAATATCCCTGATTAAATTCTTCGCTCCAGTTTGTTTCGGTGTTTATCTGATACATGATAATATGATAGTTGACAAGTATGTCCTGGCCAAAAAATTCGCATTTTTAGCAAATATGGATCCAATTTCTATGATTATTGGCATTATTCTTATTGGTGTGGGAATATTCGTTTCATGTTCTTTAATTGACTGGATACGGGAATTGCTATTCAGAAAATTAAAAGTCAAATCCAGACTTGCTAATTTGGAAAAAAATATCTATTTGAAATTTGATAACTATTTAAGCTAAATAGTTATTATTTTCTTTTTTTTAATGTCGTATGATGAGCTTAATACTTATGAACATTGTGTATTGAATACATTTTTGGCAATGAAGATGGCACGAGATAAGGCACAGTTTTAATTATTGGATTATAAAATTAATGATTTACTTTATAACTTCATAGCTCCAACAGTTGCGAGAAGAGATACAAGAGAAATACTTTGAGGTATTGGAAAAAATTGATTCAACTGAACTAGCTACTGATAGATGTAAGCTATGAAACATGGGCGGAAGTAAGGGAGTATGAAAATACTCATTGGAATGAAGAAGCAGAAGTAATTAGTCAGTTTAAGTATTATTTAAATGATTTGATTATGTAATTAGATGACGGCACAATGGAGCAGTTAATCATTAAAATTGAAAATAATATTTAGTTTTCTGTATCTAATATTTGTCAGAAAAAGTAGTAATTTAGGCAAATAATTAAAAATTTTACACCATATCTTCAAAGATTAAAAAATAGTTTTTCACTGGTATTCGATGGCTTGCCATGCCATTTCAAAGTTTTTCTCAAAAATGAGATCAATATCCTCACTTGGGAAATCTAACCAAACGCATTGAATTCCCATATACATGATATACAATGATTCGGCAATGTTTTTAGTTGAAAAGTCTTTTCTGATTTCATTTTGCATTTTTCCATCTTCGACAAGGTCGGTTAAAAATATTCCAATATCATTTCCTGTTTGTGAAATTACTCTTCTAACATCATCATTGGCATATCCTGTTGAAGTTAAAAGCATTAATACGCTTCTATAATTGATTTTTTCATTTATGCTTTCAATTTCCGCACCGTTTATGAAGTGATGTAAAATATAAAGCAATGCATCATGGATTCTGTCCTTTGTGGAACCTTCAAGAGGGATTTTATCAAAATCGATTTTAATATAATCCACCATATACTTTTGCATAATTGATTCAAATATGTCATTTTTATCTGAAAAATGATAATATATGCCTCCGGTTGTCAGCCCGGTGCAATTTCGAATTTCACTAATTGAAATGTCGATTGTGCCTTTATCCAATATTAATTTTAGTGTTTTTTCAAGAATCAAGTCTTTAGTGTTCATCTAACCACACAATGTTTTTAATAGTTAATTAATTATTCTCTGAATCTTATCTTTTCCCATTGCAAATTAAAATTATCTTCAAAGGTTGAAATCATATCATCAATTAGATATATTTCCCATTTATATTCAATTCCCATGTACATGATAATTAATGACTCTACAAGGTCTTCGGTTGGTAGGTCTTGTCGGATTTGTCTGTTTTTTTGACCTTCCTTAATAATTTCTGTGAATAATTCCTTCAATTCGTTTAGGAGGATTTGGCATAAATCTTGAAAATTTTCATGAGCAAATCCGTTTGCAGTCAAAATCGCCAATATGATTCTGTAGTCTATTTCATCATCAATCGTTTCAATCTTGATTCCGGTTTCTTTTTGCTTAAAAATTTCAGCCATGACGTCGTGGAGTTTCTCTTTTGCATTTCCCTTTATCTTCCGGAGTTCATCTATATTGATTTTGTAATAGTTTATATAGTATCTTTCAGTAATTTCTTTATATATCTCTTCTTTGTTTGAAAAATAGTGATATATTCCACCGGTAGCAATTCCTGTGGCGGCACTGATTTCTCTAATAGAAATTAGTGTGTTTTCTTTTTCAATCATTAATTTTAAAGTCTTTTCTAAAATTAATTGTTTTGTATCCATACATTTGATATTATATATTTTATAGTTATTAAATGATATAGAAAACGAACGTTCTGTTAGTGAAAAATAAGAACGAACGTTCTGTTATATTGGAAAATAATAACTGATTTTATAGTTTTTGCTCATTAAACATCATAATCTTTATAAAACAATTAAAGAAAAAATATTAATAAGAAAAATATTGGTCAATTAATCAATATTATTTTCTTAAAATTTATATATTCTTTAATTGTATACACTAGAGGTATTTTAAAATGAAGAAAAAAACGATAGGAATATTGTTGATGATATCTCTTGTAATGATTATGAGTATCGGTGCAATTTCTGCGGCCGATACAAATGATACGTTGCTGGAGGAGGTCAGCGATACTGATACTGCAACGATTTCCGTTGCTTTAGAAGACAATGCCACTTCGCTTGAAAGTGAAGCCGGCAGCGATGATGAAATTAGTGTAAATGACAATCAGGATGAAATATCGAATGAGGGGGGTGCATCTTCTAATTCAAATAATGTGCTTTCCGCTTCAAATGAGGATGTGCTTGGAGAAAACCCAAACTTTTATTATAATGGCAAATGGTACGGTGATTTGGATGATGCCGTTGATGATGCCTGCGATAATAATGGGGGAACAATATATCTTAAAGCAAGAGCATGGGGTTACGATTCAGCTGAACGGGAAATTACAATTAGTGATGGAGTATGGATAACATTCCAGCCTTATAATTCTGGTGATGAAGTTATTTTTGACGGCCAAAAGAATACATATTGGTTTTTTAAGATAGATGATAAAGATGCACATGTCACTTTCAATGACATAACCTTTAGAAATGGAGGGGACGGATCTTTAGCTAGTGATGGTGGTGCTATTAGGATTATACATGGATCTGTGACCTTTAACAACTGTATATTTGATAACAATGAAGCTGGTAAGAACATTGCTGGAGGTTTTGGTTGGGGAGGAGCAATCTTTCTTGATGAATCCGATGCTTCACTCATAGCTAATAACTGTCGATTCACAAACAATAAAGCAGACAATGGAGGTGGGGCAGTCTGTGTTGAAGATGATGCTTCAGCTACCTTTAATAACTGTTATTTCGAGGGCAATACTGCTCCAAATGGAAACAATGTTCTTGATAAAGATGGAGGATCTCATACTTTTAACAATTGTCGTTTTATAGGAAGCGGGTCCCTTGATATTGTAGTGGATGCTCCTGCTAAAACAGTTCATATAACTCCTGATGTTAACGATGATGTGAATTATGCTGTTTTATATAAAGGTGGTAATTATTATGATAGAAAACCATGTAATGATGGAGATGAGGCAACTTTCTCTAATCTGGAGAAAGGAACCTATACAGTTTACATGATGAAAAATTGGGAAGCAAAATATGAGTATTCAGGAAATACTTTTTCTATTATGGAACCTAATTTTGTTTTAGATGGTGATAAGGTATTTGAAACTTTAAGTGCTGCTGTAAATGCTATTCCTAGTGGCGGATCCGGGGTAATTACTGTAGAAGGTGGAACTTACACTGATTCTGCTAACTTTATGGTGGAAATTTCAAATAAAAAGGTAACAATTATGCCTAAAGAGTATTCTTCTTTGAATCCTGTTGTTTTTTCACCTATTTCTCAAAAAAATTATGTATTGTATGTTGATTCGAATTCCCAACTCACTATGGAACATATAACTATGGCAGGCCGGTTAAGTAGTGCATTAATCTTCGATGCTAATCAGCAGTGTACCATTTCAAATTGTGAATTTAAAAATATTCGACCTTTTGGAGATTTACCTGGAAAAACAATTGTTGCGCGAAATGCAAATCTGGTACTGAATGGCAATACTTTCGAATCAAGTGGTATGATGGATTTAAGTAATACTGTTGTAAATATAGATGATTGTACTTTCACTTCTAATATTTATTATGGTGGTCACGGGGGAGGAGCTATCTATGCTGATTCTTCTTCAGATGTAACAGTTACCAACTCAGAATTTACCGGTAATCAAGCCCCAAATAATGGTGGAGCAATATATGCCAGCAAACTTAAAGTACATAATACTGAGTTTATAGGAAATGGAGCAAAATTGGGAGGGGCTATTTATATAGCCAGCGGCTCTAACGATCTTGTAAATATAACTAACTGTGTTTTTGATTACAATTATGCAACTACTGGTTACAGAAACATATATTCAGAATCAACCACAAGGAAAATTAATTTGCAGTTCAATGAATATGATTTGAATTTAAAAATAGATGAAAAAGATGGATCATATGGTATGGATTATATTCTTGATGGCGTTTTTGAGTGGGGATCTAATTTAGATAATAATTATACTGTTTTAGCAGGAATTAGAGATGATGAAAATCTGTTTGGAGACTTGCTCACCATTAAAGATAATCAATTTAAAATAAGTATGGGAGTATTGTCCGGAGGAACACACGAATTCGCCATGGAAGGAATGTATACTCAAGGAGACAGTAATGACCATTTCTATTTGCGCTATTATTATTCTGATTTATATGGAAACGAATTCTATTTAAATAAGGCAGCATATGCAAAAATAGTGATTGAAAAAGCAAAAATAATATTAAATCTTGATGTAAAGGATGTTTTAATACCTGAAACACCTGTTTTAAATGTTCGTGCTAATTGGGATAACAATTACACTATTATAATCGGAAATAAAAATTATCAGCTTGAAGTTGTAAACGGTAAAGCCAGCATGCCACTGACCGGCCTTGATTTGGGCAATTATACAGTGGTTGGTATGCGCGATGGTGATGTAAATTATTATATGGTTATGAATTTCACCACATTTTCAATAAGCAAAACCTACAGCAACTTCCTTGTCCTAAGCACAAATGTGGAATATGATACTTTAAAAGAGGCTGTAGCCAATTCCAATAATGAGGATTCTATTTTTATTAAAAACGGCACATATAAAGAAACAGGAATAGTGATATCCGATAAGACTCTGGATATCATTGCATTGGAGGGTGCGGTCTTTGATGCTCAGGGCGGTGACGCCAATTTCATAACAGTCAACAAAAATGCCGAAGTCTATATAACTGGCATAACATTCAGGGGACTTCATAACAGGAATACCAATTATGGAGCCATAGTTAATCACGGAGACCTTTCCTTGGATTCATGTAATTTTACAGACAATAAGATTACAAAGACATCCTTTGCCCAAAATGGTGGAGCCGCTATATTTAGTGACGGTGAGTCCTTGGATATTGACAATTGTAATTTCATAAATAATGTCGCTCCTTTAAAGGTAAGTACTGCTGCAGTCACATCAGTGGGTTATGAGGACGTTTCAATCATGTCTTCCAATTTCATAAATAACTCTGCACGTGAAGGAGGTGCATTGCACTTCAAAAACATATCTCAATTTGAGTCAGCAGTAAGTTCATGTGAATTTGAACAGAATACTGCTGTTAAAGGGTCTGCAATATATGTGGGCAACAACTCCAGATATCTATCTGTCACCTTATCCAGTTTCAAGAAAAACGACATCAAAAATAGTTTGGGAGAAAATGCGCAACTTGAAGGTGGGGTAATATATGTTAATGCCAACACCAGTGAGGTAATCTTTGATGTTTCCCTATCCAATTTTGAAGACAACTCCAACCGTCAGGTTGATGGTGGAGTCATATGTCTCGATGGAATTTCAAGAGCCAACATTGAAAGCTCTATCTTCAGCAACAATAATGGTAAGCTGGGTTCTGCAATTTTAATCAAAAACCCTCAAGACAAAAAGTTGTTCTTATCTATAGATAGCAGTGGCTTCATAGATAACCATGCAACAAATGGTGCCATTGCAACATCTCCTAAAGTTACAACATTCATTGATGAGTGTCTTTTTGCAAATAACACTGGAGAAAACAGGCATATTTACAGCAATGGATTTACCATAGTTCATGATTCCATTTTTGAGGTTAGGGATGCAAAATTGAATGCATTGTCTGTTCAATATGGCGAAAGCTCAACAATCAACGGTACAGTGGATATCGGTACCAATATCTATGCGACAGCCAATTTGACAATCGCTAATGAAAACACCTTTGTGGAAATCAAAAACAATACATTCTCCTATAAAACAGGTATATTGGACCGTGGCAAATATTCTGCTACTTTAAACGGTGTTGTAGATGCCAATGGCAATACATATCTGATGGAAAGCATTACCGAGATTTTCAGAGTTAACGCTGCTGGCTTTGACTTGAATGTTTCCGTTGACAATATCACATATGGTGAAACCCTAACAGTCGTTGAAAATCTACCTCAAACTGTTACAGGCACAGTGGATTACCAACTGAATGGAAGGTATTACACTAAAGAGGAAATCGAGTCATTGATATTGGATGCAGGAAAATACACACTTGTAGCTATCTATAATCATGAGGATTACTCATTCGCCTCATCCACTGTTAATTTTGAGGTATATAAGGCCAATCCTACCATAACTGTAGATGATGTGGAAGTAGAATATGGCGACAACATTATTCTAAAAATAGAATCAAATGTTCCGTCAATATATACAATAGAAATTGAAGATTACAAAACTGCCGTATTCGTTAATGGTAGTAGGTCTGTTAAAATAGAAAAGACATTTGAACCTGGTGATTACACAGTTAAAGTCACTTCACAGGAACGTGTAAACTACAAATCAAATTCCACTGAGGCCAATCTGAAAGTCAATGTAAATTCTCATGCATTGATGTTAAGTGTCTCTGATAAAACTGCCCATCCGGATGAGTCTCTAATCAAGGTTTCAGCTCTGGATAATGCTGCGGGAGATATCACATACACTGTTTCAGATTCAAATAAAAACATTGTTTACACCATGACCCAATCCTGCAGTGAGGATTTAACAATTTCAGGTTTGGATGCCGGAACCTACGAGATTAATGCTGTACTTGAAAAGAATGGCCGACCATTAATGGCTTCAAACAGTTTAAGATTTGATGTCAACAATGAAAATATTCGCATTTCTCCAGATGATAGCAAACTTGGTGAGGACTATGGCGAAGGCAGATTCATTTTCCAATACGACGAGGATTCAGACTATGAATATTATGACACTCTAGAAGAAGCAATAGATGAGGTTGTAACATGGGGTGCAGGTATCATTACAGTTAGAGGAGGAATCTATTCCGGAGATGGATTCCGTGACATTGTGCTGGAAGGAGAACTTGAATTAACAATCAAGGCTTTTGAAGGCGAAGAGGTTATCTTTGACTGTGGAAATGAAGGTTACTTCCTACATTTAACATATGAAACTGAAGTGTATCCGATTGAAACACCTCCATTTATTGAAACAGAGCAGACTGAAGGTCCTACAGTTACACTTGATAAAATTACAGTAATTAGGGGATCTGCCATTAATGGTGGAGCTATTGATTTAGATGCAGGTACTTTAATCTTGGCCAATTGTACTTTCAGCAATAACAATGCTGCATGTGGCGGAGCCATATATATAGGTTCAAGTTCTGCAGAGAATGAAGCTACTGTCATGGTATATAACACTACATTTACAAACAATACTGCAAGTGAAGGTGGAGCAATATATATTGAGGGTGGCCTTTTACAAGACGTATCAGCAACATTCTACCTTTGTACATTTTTAGATAACTACCAGGGAGAAGAAGGAAACTATACTCTGAATTACTTTGGAGGTGCTGATGTTAATGAAATAACCAAACAATATTGTATCTTCAATGGTGTTGGTGAAATATACAGTGTTGTCATAGATAAAATCAACCAGACAGTCACTGTTAACGGTACCTCTCCTGATGTATTCGATTCAGTGGTTTTACTATACTTCGATCAAGCACCTTTATACTCAATTTACAATAACGGGTCCCGTGATTTCTACGTCACTTTTGAGGATGTAATCGGCGGAAACTATACTCTTGGTGTAATGAACGACCATGACTTCAATACATATATCTTTGAAAATAAATTTGAGATGAAAGTGCCAAACTTCATCATATCCGAAGATGAAGTATATGAAAACTTAACTGATGCTATTGATGCCGTTGCAGAAAATGGCATTATCTATGCAAATGCAAATTACTATACTGAAGACAATATGGAGATTGATATCAACAAATCATTCACCCTTAAGAATTTCAGAGGCCGTGATGTTGTTTTCGACGGAAGCAGTGAAAAATGGTTCTTCACAATAGCTGAAGGAAAAACTGTTGTATTTGACGGCATATCATTTACTGACGGTGGAGTAAAAGGTCATGCTTCCATTGAAAATTACGGTACTTTAATAATCAATAACTGTTCATTCGAAAGTTTTGAAACAGGTGAAATCATATACAATTCCGGTTTATTAAACATATTGAACACTACATTTTCAATGAATTCTGTTAATGATGCCCTTGTTTGGAACGATAAGGATTTATTCATCGATACAGTTGAATTTTCATACAATATAGTCAATACAAGTTCTGTAGTATACACCAATGGAGTTGCAGAAATCATCTCTTCCAATTTCACAGACAACTTTAATCTTGGAAACGGTGGTGCAATCAATAACGCCAAATCATTATCCGTTAAAGACACAGTTTTCAATGAAAATGAAGGTTTTGATGGTGGAGCTATTTACAGTACTGGAATCCTTGAAGTCTTAAACTGTACCTTTGAAGATAACACTGCAAACGGATATGGTGGAGCAATCTACAATGGAGGTGAAGCGAATATCTTCAATTCAACATTCACCGGAGCATTCAGCGAAAAGGACGGCGGTGCCATTTATAACAATGATAAACTGAGCGTGGATAATTCCACATTCGTTGGAGATACCGCAACCGGCAAGGGTGGAGCAATTTACAACAACAAATCTCTGGTACTTACAAAATCCCTATTCGGAATCAACTTTGCTGAAGAATATGCAAACATTTACAATGCAGGAGATATTCAATTCAGCGAAAACACATTTGACTTCTATGATGTGATATTGATTGTCCCTGATGGTCAATACGGCATTCCTACAACAATTACAGGTACACTTAACCCTGAATTCAACATGGACCTTCAACTGGTATTGCCAGGTTTTGTCAACAATAAGGATGCCACAGTCACCATTTCCGATGGTGTATTTGAATACGTTACAGACATCTTGCCAAAAGGTGTTTATGATGTTAAATTGGATGAAATCCTTTATGACGCCTACGGCAACATTTATTATGGTGAATCAATAACTGACAGACTTGTAATACATAAGGCGAACGTCTACATCAATCTGACTGTAGAGGATGTTGTCATACGCGGTGAGACTGGTTCACCTGTTTTAAAGATCAGCGCAAGTAAAGACGGGTTAGTCAATATTCTTTTCAATAACAAGTTTTCAAATGTCACTATTACTGGAGGTCAGGCTACAGTAACACTGGATGCTGTCGGTGAAGGAAACTACAGTGTATTGGTTGTCCGTGAAGGTGATGAAAACTATAACGATGCAGCAAACCAAACCACATTCAAAGTCAGCAAATATGAAGGCAACTTCATTGTCAACAGTACAGGCAATCAATTCGAAACATTACGTGAAGCCCTTGCAGATTCTTCAAATGATGATGTCATTTATGTAAGGGAAGGAAACTATTCCGGAGCTGACAATTTAGGTTTGACTATTTCAAATAAGAAATTAACTATAATTTCACTTGGAAATGTTGTTTTTGATGCAAATTCTACCGATTTAAGGTTTTTGACTGTTGATAAAAACTCTGATGTTACACTATGTGATGTTGTACTCACTGGATTTAATGCTAAAAATAAGGAGGAGGTCATTCTCAATAAGGGTAATTTAACTTTTGATGGCTGTACCATTACCAAATATAATTGGGTTAGTGATGCAGGGGGTTCAAGGTTTATCGATAGTGAAGGAAATTTAAATATTATTGACTCCGAATTTTATGACAATGTAATTTACCAATTGATTTATGCTACTGATGGTGAGGTTATCTTTAATGAATCAGAATTTGAGAACAATACAATCAAATCAGGATTCATTAGTTTACACTCACTGAATTCAGCAAAAATTATATCAAATGTATTTGCCGAAAACATAATATCCGGACAAGATTTCCTTTTTATTTCACATTCTAAAGATGTTTTCATCAATTCTGAGTTTTACAATAACCAATGTGACTATCTTATTTTTGCATATTCCAACAACAACATGCTTGTTAATAATTCCATATTCATAGGTAATACTGTGGAAAAAATACTCCGCACAAATGCCAATGATCAATGTATTATTTCAGAGAGTGTATTCACAGATAATACTGCTGAAAATGTTGTTTTAAGTAGTGACAAAAAGCTATCAGTTCTTGAATCCACATTTTCAGACAACACAATTTCAGAAAACGGTGCATTAAACATTGCATCAGGAAATGCAATTGTCAACGGTAGTATCTTTACAAACAATAAGGCAAACAATTACAGAAACATCTATAGCAATTCCAGTAATGTGAATATTACCAATTCAGTATTTGATGCCTTAAACGTGAATTATACTGTTTATGATATTGACTATGGGCAAACTGAAACAATTGAGGGAACTATTGACATCGGTACAAACTTCAACTTACCTGTTAATTTGGATATTAACTCCAATACTTATTCAGTCAACGTAACTGACAATAGATTCACCTACAATGCAGGCATTCTTAACGCCGGCGACTATGCTGTGGTATTAAATGAAAAAGATCCTAATTCAAACACTTATGTATTTGATAAAATAACCAAAATATTCACTGTCAGCCGTGTCGATCCTGGATTAAACATTTCAATAGCAGATATTACTCAGGGTGAAAAGTTAAAAGTCAATTTAACAATCAGTAAAAAGACTTCTGCTAATGTCGTATACGAATTGGACGGTAAGACATATACTAAAAAGGAACTTGAAAATCTCACATTGGCTCCTGGTAATTATTTAGTTACCGCAATGTATAGGGGTGATAAAAACCACCTTTCAGCTACTGCAGTAGATAATGTGGTAGTTCGCAAAGTCGCTCCAAACATTACTGTCAGTGATGTTGCAGTTGACTATGGTGATGAGATTAAAATAAATGTGACTGCTGACGTTGCGGATTATTATACTGTATTTATAGGCAACGAATCAGTTTCATTATATGTTAATGGTACTGCAACATTCACATTCCCAGGTGAAAGCTTCAAACCGGATAATTATGAAATCATCGTTTATGTATTCGAAACTGACGATTATGCTGAAGCATATGCCAATGCTACTTTAACAGTCAATAAGGTTGTCGGTGTTTTCAATTTGACAAACAATACAATTATCCAGGGTGAAAATGCAACAGTTAGTGTAGCAGCTCCATTCAATGCATATGGAAACATTAGCTACGAAGTATATGATGAAGATAAGAAACTAGTTTACACTGTCACACAATCCTCTCTGGCAATGCTTGTTGTTCCTGATTTGATTGCTGGAAGATATGTTGTCACTGGTACTTTTGAAGGAGATTCCTATTACACTAATGAATCTATAGTCAATTCTGGTGAAATACTCGTCAGAGGATGTGTGGATGTAATTGTTTCTGTAGATAATATAACCTATGGTGAAGATGCCATTGTCACTGTTGAAGGTACAGTTGATGGCGACTATCTTGTTTATGTTGGAAGTGAACCTATTCTAGTCACTGTTGCAAATGGTGTCGGAAACGTAAATGTTCCTAATTTAAGTGCTGGAATTTATTCTGTTAACGTTACTGTTGTTGATGGTAATTATTCAGGATTTAACCAAACAGTATTTGAAGTAACTCCTAAAGCCGTTTCAGTTGCTGTTTCTGTTGAAGATATTGTATTCGGTGAGAATGCCATTGTTTTGGTTAATGGTGAAGTTGATGGCGAATACATTGTAGAGATATATAATCAGAATTACACAGTAAATGTTGTCGACGGTAAAGGAAATACTACAGTTGACGGTTTGGGCGTTGCTAACGATATTTTAGTATCTGTAACAATTGCTAACAGTAACTATAGTGCACATAACACCACAACATTTAATGTAGCAAATAAATATAACACTACAATCTCATTGGATGTCGTGACTGATGAAAACAATGTGACAATGACTGTAACTGTTAATGATGCTGCAACTGGCCTTGTCAAATTCCAAGTAACCGGCACAGAAGAATACTCACTCTATGTGGATGTAGTTAACGGTAAAGCAGTTCTTGAAGACATTCTTGAAACGGGTGATTATACAGTTATCGCAACCTATATGGGTAATGACAGGTTCAACACTAACATTACTTATCAAGACTTCACTATCAGAGGTCACATTAAGAAGGATACTCCAATCACAGCACGTGCTGATGTGAATGGATACAGAGTTACTTTGACTGTGACTGTTGATGAAAATGCTACTGGTTTCGTAAAACTGGCTGTTGGTGGTACTGTTGCCAATATTGAATTGGAAAAAGGTAAAGGAACATTAACAACTAATTTACTGCCAAACAGTTACTATGTTGATGTAACTTACCTTGGTGATGATGACTATAATATGAACAATACAGCTGTGACATTTACTGTAACAGAAATTTCCAAGGAAAATACTACTATTGATCTTAACGTTATAGCTGGTGAAGACACTGCTCTGATTGTGGTTGATTTGAATGAAACCGCAACTGGATTGGTTAAATTCTATATGAGGTGTAAAGAAACCGGTGAAAAATATACTATGTACATGGATGTTAAAGATGGTCATGTGGAAACTTATACTAACAGCATTGTGCCTGGAAACTATTCTGTAGTTGCAACATACATGGGTGATTCAGTATTCAACACCAACACTACCTCCAAGGACATTGAAATCCTCGGACATATAATGAAAGATACTCCAATTGATGTAACAGTTGAAACTAGTGCAAATAGAGTTACATTAGTTGTTAATGTTGATGAAAACGCTACTGGATTTGTAAAGATAACTGTTGGTGGTACTGTAGCTAATATTGAATTGGAGAATGGTAAAGGAATATTGACAACTGTATTGCCTTATGGAAGTTACAGTTTAAATATTACTTATTTGGGTGATGCAAACTACAATAAGAACTCAACAAAATCTGAATTTACACTTGTTGAACCTGAAAAAGAAAACACTCCAATATCTTTGGATATCGTGACTGAAGAAAACTACGTTGGAATGATGGCTATTGTTAGTGATGCTGCAACAGGCCTTGTCAAATTCCAAGTAATTGGCAGTACGGGAGAATACACACTCTATGCAGATGTAATTAATGGAAAAGCCATTCTTGAAGATACTCTGCCAGTCGGCGATTACACAGTAATTGCAACATATATGGGGGACAGCAGGTTTAATACCAACATTACTTATGAAGACTTTGCTATCATGGGTCATATTAAGAAGGATACTCCTATTAGTGCTCGTGCTGTTGTGAATGGAAATAGGGTTACCTTGACTGTGACTGTTGATGATAATGCTACTGGTTTTGTAAAACTAAGCATTGGAGGTACTGTTACTAATATTGAAGTGGTGGATGGTGTCGCAACACTAACAACTACATTGTCTCCAAACAGTTACTATGTTGATGTGACTTACCTTGGTGATGATGACTACAATATGAACAATACTAAGGTGTCATTTACTGTAACAGAAGTTTCCAAGAAGAATACTAATATTAATCTTAACGTTATTGCTGGTGAAGACACTGCTCTGATTGTGGTTGATTTGAATAAAGCTGCAACTGGTTTGGTTAAATTGTATATGGTCTTGAAAGAAACTGGTGAGGACTATACTATGTACATGGATGTTATAGATGGTCATGTAGAAACCTTTACTAACAGTATTGTGCCTGGAAACTATTCTGTAGTTGCAACATACATGGGTGATTCAGTATTCAACACCAACACTACATCTAAGGATGTTGAAATCCTTGGTCATGTGCTGAAAGATACTCCAATCACAGCAAATGTTGTTATGAATGGAAATAGGGTTACATTGACTGCTAAAGTTGATGAAAACGCTACTGGCTTTGTTGAACTTAAATTTGGTGATAATGTATTTAATATTGCGTTAAAAGATGGTGTTGGAACATTGACAACTTCATTGCCTTACGGAAGTTACAGTTTGGATATAACTTATCTTGGTGATGAGAACTACAATAAGAACTCCACTAAACTTGAATTCACAATTGTTGAGCCTGCTAAGGAAAACACTCCAATTTCCATGGGTGTCGTGACTGATGAAAACTATGTGGGTATGACTGTTGCCGTTGATGATGCTGCAACTGGTCTTGTCAAATTCCAAGTAATTGGTAGCGCAGGGGAATACACACTTTATGCAGATGTAATTGAGGGTAAGGCGATTCTTGAAGATACTCTGCCAGTCGGCGATTACACTGTATTTGCAACATATATGGGTGATGGCAGGTTTAATACCAACATTACTTATGGTGATTTCACTATCAAAGGTCACATTAAGAAGGATACTCCAATCACTGCACAAGCTGATGTGATTGGAAACAGGGTTACATTAACAGTTAAAGTTGATGATAATGCTACTGGTTTTGTAAAATTAACCATTGGTGGTACTGTTGTTAATATTGAAGTGGTGGATGGTGTCGCAACACTAACAACTACATTGTCTCCAAACAGTTACTTTGTTGATGTGACTTATCTTGGTGATGATGACTACAATATGAACAATACTAAGGTATCATTTACTGTTACTGAAGTTTCCAAGTTTAATACTACTATTGATCTTAACATTATAGCTGGTGAAGATGTTGCCTTGATTATGGTTGATTTGGATAAAGCTGCAACTGGTTTGGTTAAGTTCTATGTGATTTGGAAAGAAACCGGTGAGAACTATACTGTGTACATGGATGTTGTGGATGGTCATGTAGAAACCTTTACCAATAGCATTGTGCCTGGAAACTATTCTGTAGTTGCAACATACATGGGTGATTCAGTATTCAACACCAACACTACATCTAAGGATGTTGAAATCCTTGGTCATGTGCTGAAAGATACTCCAATCACAGCAAATGTTGTTATGAATGGAAATAGGGTTACATTGACTGCTAAAGTTGATGAAAACGCTACTGGCTTTGTTGAACTTAAATTTGGTGATAATGTATTTAATATTGCGTTAAAAGATGGTGTTGGAACATTGACAACTTCATTGCCTTACGGAAGTTACAGTCTGGATATTACTTATCTTGGTGATGAGAACTACAATAAGAACTCCACTAAACTTGAATTCACAGTTGTTGAGTCTGCTAAGGAAGACACTCCAATATCTTTGGATGTCGTGACTGATGAAAACTATGTGGGTATGACTGTTGTTGTTGATGATGCTGCAACTGGTCTTGTTAAATTCCAGGTAACTGGTAGCACAGGAGAATACACACTTTATGCAGATGTAATTGAGGGTAAAGCTGTTCTTGAAGATACTCTTCCAGTGGGCGATTACACTGTATTTGCAACATATATGGGTGATAGCAGGTTTAATACCAATATTACTTCAGGTGAATTTACTATCAGGGGTCATATTAAGAAGGATACTCCTATTAGTGCTCGTGCTGTTGTGATTGGAAATAGGGTTACTTTGACTGTGAATGTTGATGATAATGCTACTGGTTTTGTAAAACTAAGCATTGGTGGTACTGTTGTTAATATTGAAGTGGTGGATGGTGTTGCAACACTAACAACCGTGCTCGTGCCAAACAGTTACTATGTTGATGTAACTTATCTTGGTGATGATAACTTCAATATGAATAATACTAAGGTGACATTTACTGTTACTGAAGTTGCTAAGGAAAATACTACTATTAATCTTGACGTCCTGGTTTATGAGGATACTGCCTTGATTATGGTTGATTTGGATAAAGCTGCAACTGGTTTGGTTAAATTGTATATGGTCTTAAAAGAAACCGGTGAGGACTATACTATGTATATGGATGTTGTAGATGGTCATGTGGAAACTTTTACCAATAGCATTGTGCCTGGAAACTATTCTGTAGTTGCAACATATATGGGTGATTCAGTATTCAACACCAACACTACATCTAAGGATGTTGAAATTGTTGGACATATACTGAAAGATACTCCAATCACAGCAAATGTTGTTGTTAATGGAAACAGGGTTACTTTAACAGTTAATGTTGATGAAAATGCTACTGGAGTTGTTGAACTTAAATTTGGTGATAATGTATTTAACATTGCATTAACTGATGGTGTTGGAACATTGACAACTTCACTGCCTTATGGAAACTACAGTCTGGATATTACTTATTTAGGTGATGAAAACTTTAATAAGAACTCTACCAAATGTGAATTTGCAGTTGTAGCGCCGACTAAGGAAAACACTACTATTTCATTGGATGTGGATGTTGTCAGTAATGAGAACATTGCTATATTCACTGTTGAAGTTGATTCTAAAGCTACTGGTATCGTTAAATTTGAAGTAACTGGTGCTGAAGAGTACTCCTTATATGTTGATGTAATCGAAGGTAAAGCAGTCTTTGAAGATGTATTGAAAGATGGAAATTACACTGTAATTGCTACTTATATGGGAGATTCCAGATTTAATACAAATGTAACTTCAGCTGACTTCACAATCAGCACTCCTGCAAAACCTGACATTAATATTACACTTCCAGATATTGTTCCTGGTGAAAGTTCCGTTGTTGATGTGGCTTTACCTGGTGATGCTGCTGGTACTGTATTTGTTTTAGTTGACGGTAAAGAGGTTTCCAGTGCTCCTGTAACCAATGGTAGTGCAAAAGTGACTATACCTGAATTGACTGCAGGTAATCATACTGTTGAAGTTAAATATTCCGGTGATGCTAAATATGCATCAATCACTAAGACTTCTAGTGTGAATGTTTCTAAAGTGGATGTTCCTGCTAACAGTACATCTATTAAGATCACTCTTGATGTTGGTTCCAAATCACCTAAATTCAATATAACCTTACCTAACGACGCAAAAGGCTATGTTGTTATAAGCATTAATGGTATAGATTACTTTGCCTCTGTTGAAAATGGTACTGCAATTGTTAATGTACCAAGTTTAGCATATGGAAGTTATAATGTAAATGTCACCTACTCAGGTGATGATAAGTACAATTCATTAATAAAAAACACTACTGCAAAGATTCCAAAACCTAAACTCACAGCTAAAAATATTAAAATAGGATATACAAATGCATATAAATACAAAGTACGCGTAACAATCGATGGAAAAGCTGTTGTTAAACAGTATGTGACTTTCAAATTCAACAAAAAAACATACAAACGTTTAACTAACTCCAAAGGTTATGCAACTCTCAAATTACCTAAGGTAAAACCTAAAAAAACCAAATATACTATTACAATGTCCTATAAAGATATAAAATTATCTAAAAAGATTAAAGTCAATAGTATTATCGTTGCTAAAAACCTCAAAGTTAAAAAATCAGCTAAATACCTGAAAATCAAAGTAAAATTAAAAACAGTTGCTAAAAAAGTGCAAAAAGGTAAAAAAATAACTTTGAAATTCAACGGTAAAAAATATAAAACAAAAACCAACAAAAAAGCTGTAGCAACATTCAAAATCAAAAATAATGTTCTCAAAAAACTTAAAGTTGGCAAAAAATACATCTACAAAGTTACTTATGGTAAAGATGTAGTAAACAAAAAAATTACAGTTAAAAAATAGAGATCGAATTCTCTATTTTTCTTTTTCTTTTTTTGTGTTTTGTCTGTAATTTTGATATTCATATTCTTTTTTTCTATTAATACATTAATTACAAGATAATTGGTAATGTTAATATCTTTTAATTGATTCGACATAGTTGTCAATTATCTCAAATAATTCTTCGGGAGTTGTTGTTTTAAATAGTTTCGGTTTGATTTCAACGCTTCTATACTGATTTTTTAAATAATAAGCTGCATGAACTCTCATTTTGGAAATGGCAACCTTTTCAGGTTTATATTTAAAAAGCAGTTCGGTATGTTTTTTAAGCATTTCCATTTTTTCTTCAAGTGTTGCTTTTTGAGGAAGTGTTCCGTCTTCAAGGTACTCCACGCACTGCTTTATAATCCATGGATTTCCAAGTGTTCCTCTTCCAATCATTACTGCATCGCAACCTGTTTCATCAATCATTTCTTTAGCATCAAAACAGCTTCTTATATCTCCATTACCAATTACTGGTATTGAAACTAATTCTTTAACGTCTCGAATAATTGACCAGTCAGCATCAATTCCGTATGTATCAAACTTTGTTCTTGGATGTACAGTTATGGCTGATGCACCTGCATCTTCGGCAAGTTCGGCAATTTGGCATGCATTGATATGTTCTCTGTCCCATCCGCTTCTAATTTTAACTGTAACTGGCACGGGCACAGAATCAACAACTTCTGATATGATGTCATATGCCTTATCAGGTGTTTTGAGTAGTGCACTTCCGGCATTTGCCTTGACTGCTACTTTTCTGACGGGACATCCCATATTGATGTCAATGATGTCCGGGTGCATATTTTCATAAATGTATTGTGATGCTTTTTTCATTGTTTCGGCTTCAGATCCGAAAATCTGTTGGGAAATTGGTCTTTCGCATTCGGTCATTTCAAGCATGTCCTGAGTTCGGGTATTGTCGTGGATGATGCCTCTATCTGACACCATTTCAGTTTCAATAAGTCCGCACCCCATGGATTTTATTATTCTTCTAAAAGTCAGTTCGCATATTCCTGCCATAGGTGCTAGAACAACCTGGTTGTCGATTTTAACATTGCCAATTTTCCATTTCATATAATCACAAATTAGGCTCGAAAATTTAAAAAAAAGTTTTGGAGAAATATTATCCGAATATTCCGCCTAAAAAATTGTTTGAATTGCTACTAGTATTATTTAAAACCTCACTTACTTGATTTTCATAGGTATTTATGTCTCCTTGAGTGTTTTGAATTTGCTCAATACTGTTTGCAAGGTTTTCAATACTGCTGTTTGTAATGTTAATGTTATTGTTTACAGTGTAATTGTAAATTATGTTTACAATAGTTTGGTGGTCTGTAACATTTTCTTTTTTTACAGTTTCTTTCACATCATCAACTAATTTGGATACTTGATCTGAACTGGCATTTGAGTCTTTAACAACTTCTGCCTGTGTGTAAATTTCCTTGTTTGCTGCTTCTTTAACGGTTTCTGGAATTTTCACATTGGTTGCCTCTTCATAACAGTTCATTATTCCTGCAAGTGCAGATTCACCGGTTGCAGTAACTGGACTTGTAACGTATACGTGGCCGCTTTTGATTCCTGCAGATTTTAATGCGGACAGATACATGTCACCGGTTATTGTGGTGATTTTATCTTTATCCACGCTAACTTTAAGATCGGTATTCTCCTTTAAATTAACAAGTGCTGAGGAAAATATTTCACTGGAATCATAGGTTCTGCCGGTTATTGTACTGGCAATTTTGTTAACGTCACTTGCTGTAATAATTTTTTCTGCTGCATTGCTTAAATCCAAATTGCTTTGACTTTTGAAAAATGAATCAACGTCAGATTTGTAGTTTGTATTCGCATGAGTAGTTTCACCGTAAGTTATAACAACTGAATTTACTTGATCGGAAAATCCTGCTGGTATAACCATACCTATTAAGATTATAGATAAAATAACCATACCAATAGTAATCTTACGCATATTATCACCTCAATATAATAGCACATTTTATATATCTTATTAAGTATTTAAATTTATCTCATAGTTTAACAGTTTTTATTGAATGATGACTACATTTTACTTTAGTAAGTTTTATATGTTTTCAAGTCAAATTTACACATATAGTAAATCTTAACCGATGTTGCTATGTTTGTTATACTAAATGGAATGGAGGTGAAAATACGAAAAAACTAGATAATAGACTATTATTCGCATTAATTATTTCAATAATGCTTTTGTTTTCTATAAGCACAGTATTTGCAGGGAATAATGAAACAGTATCTGATATTGTAGGTACTACTGATAATTTGGATGATGTTGTTCAACTTCAAGACATTCCAGACACCCAGTCTTCGAAATCAGATGAACAAATACTAACAGCAGGTAATAATGTAATTAATGTTGTTAATGTAATGGATTCTTATAACGAAACTGGCAAAACATGGAGTGAAGACGGATTTAATTTAAAGGGTGCTACAATCAAGGTTTATGATTCTGATAATATCTTAGTTTCTACTGTTAAAACTGATTCAAAGGGTAATGCAGTTATTAAAAACTTAGATTCTTTTAAATATTCTTTAGAGGTTTCTTATTTAACTTATGAACCCCAAAAGTACGTTGTTGATTTCACTAAAAAAAGCGGTACTGTAGATATTAAGGGAATAATGTTTGTTCCGGATATATTATTGTTAGTGGATTATAACTCTCACAATGAGAAAGTTGATTTGCTGATGAATATGTCAAGGAGGATTGCATACATCAGTACAACTGATTTTGATAAATCTCGTGCGTGGTTAGTGGAATATGCTAATTATATGCATATTGACATGTTTTCAGAATCTGCTTACAGTGTTTTGACAGCTCAATACTTAAAAGAACTTCTTGCGAGGTCTCCTGCTAATGCAAAATATAATGTTGCATATACTTTCAGTGTATTTTCAAAACAAATTTTGAACAATACCGGAATTCATATTGTAGGGGCTTCAGCAGCTAACAATACTTTTGATACTATTGAGAACACTTATATCGGTTCATATTTCCAGGCTAGGGATATTGCAGAGTCAGATATTTTGCAAAATAATATGAAAAATTATCTGAATTATGTAAAATACTTGATTAATCCTAAAAAATATTCTAACCCTACCCTAGATGAAAACAATGCTCCGTTGATGTCTCCTGAATGTGGTTTTTATCATCCGGATTTAGGTTTGTATACATTAGTTCCTGAAGGAAAATTAATTAATCAATGGATTCGCGAAAATCCAGGTTATACTCACAGTTCCGATGGTAGTTTAAATTGGATGACTGAAAATTATGTTGTATGGTTAACTAATGTATTGGATCCGACAGCTTTGTTCAAGAAATTTGAAAAAGATTATATTGCTAAATTTGGTCCAAAAAAATCATTCATAGCTATCGCTTCTTACTATGGTGGTGAGGAAGTTGCTGATGCACTTATCAGAGGTTATGAAGCAAATGGTAGGCCAGCTTTTAATGTATTTAAAACTGGAACTCAACCTCCGATGTCTTCAATTTTGAATAAGATTGCTTCAATTTCATCTGTTGGTATATCTGCAGTTAATTCATTATGTAGTTGGTCTTTAGATTATGCTAATGGTACTGCTGAACCAGATTTAACTGATATAGATTTGCATGTATTGAAAGGAATTGTTGAAATTTCTGAATACAGCTATCTCAGTGAATTAGGTCCTCAAGTCGAATGGACATTCATGGTTACATATCCAAGTTTCGAAGGAGTATTTGGTCAGGTTGCTTTGTCTTATGTAGATGTTTTTGGTAAGTCTCATGTTATCCAAGAAGGTGTAGATAAGATGGTTAAATTAAACTGCAAATGGGCTGATTTGCATGATTTAAATAATTCCGATAAAAAAGTTGCTATCATGTTGTATAACTATCCTCCTGGAAAAGCCGAAATCGGTGCTTCCTATTTGGATGTTTTCAATAGTACTTTTGAATTGCTTTATCAATTATACATGCAAGGTTACGATATTGGAGGGGACTTTGAATTTTCAAATGCAGTAAATAATACATTCCAATGGATTATAAATGCTAAAGATTCATATTTAATTAATAAAACTCGCCATAACTTGCTTTCATTGTATAACTTGACTCAAATAATATTTGATATGAACAATAAAGGTTCTTGGGCAAAAGGGTTATTAAACACTTATGTTGAAGATAATTGGGATTATTTAATGGAACATCATCAACTAATCTCATTGAATGATTTCGAAAAGTTAACAGCAGATATTAATGATGAATTGTTTAATCAGATGATTTCATACTGGAAAGACGGTTTAGGTCCGGCAATGGTTTATAAAAATAAGTATATTGTAATTCCTGGTGTATGGTTTGGTAATGTTTTCATCACTTTCCAACCTAGTAGGGGTTGGGAAGAGGTTCAGGATTATCACAGTTTAACCATTCCTCCACATCAACAATATGTTGCATTTTATAAATGGTTGGATAAAACCGCAAAAATGAATGCAATTGTTTCAATGGGTACTCACGGAACTCTAGAATGGTTGCCGGGTATTAATTTGGGTGCATTCCCTGGTGATTGGACATTTGAGTTAACTTTACTTCCAACTGTATATCCTTATATTGTTTCTAACCCTGGTGAAGCTATGGTTGCAAGAGATAGAAGTTCAGCTTTATTAATTACTCACATGACTCCTGCAATGGTATCATCTGAGTTATATGGTAATTATACTGTATTGAAAAATTACATCAATTACTATAAAGAACAATTGAGCTTAAACGTAACCAATAATGCTGAATCTTATAAGAATAAGATTTTAAAGTTGGCTCCTAGCTTAGGTTTCAGAAATATGTCTAAAAATGAGACATTCCAGGAGTGGATTGATGAATTGCATATCTATTTGGATGATATGGAGGATGACTTTAACACTTATGGTCTTCACCATTTGGGAAAAATCTTAACTGGTTATGAGCTTGCAGAGGAGGTAGTTACAATTGTTACTTCTCAAACAAAAATATATGACCAGTTACTGGAGCTATTGTATCCTAAATTAAGTGGATTGAAATTCTATGATGATATTCAAGGTAATCTTAAGTATACCAAAGAAGCTGACAGGATAAAATCATTCTTAAAAGAATATTCTTCACGTTTGGTTAATGGAAGTTCTGCTAAACAATTGAACAGGGAGTTCGGTATTTTAGAAGGGACTGCACTGTATAATTCAACACTTTACTGTGAAGAGATTATTTTAAACATTCAAAGGAATAATGAATGGAATGCAATTTTAAGTGCTTTAAATGGAAGATATGTGAAAGCAGGTCTGTTTGCCGATCCTTCTTATGGTGATTCAATTCCAACCGGTTATGACGGTTATGCATCTGATCCTACCAGAATGCCTTCTCATGCAGCTTATGAGTCTGCTGTTAGGATTGTGGATATGCTTTTGGCTAATTACCATGAACAGCATGGAAAATGGCCGGAACTAACTTCATTAATATTGTGGGGTACAGAAATATCCAGAACTGAGGGTATAGGTGTAGCTGAATTCATGTATTTGCTGGGTTGTAAACCTGTCTGGGCAGATAATGGTAAAGTTTTAGGTGTTGAACAGATACCTATTGATGAGTTAACTGTAACATTAAATGACGGTTCTGTAGTTAATAGGCCTAGAATTGATGTATTTGCAAGTATGGTTACAAACAATAAGGATTGGATTACTTGGATGCTGACTTCAGTTAATTTAGCTGTTAATGCTACTGGTGAGGATGCATCTAATAATTATGTAATCAAACATTATGCAGAAAATCCTCATTTGGACAGGTTATTTGGTCTTCCAGGTAATGTTTTAGAAGGTACTGGTATGTCTAATCTTATACCTAATACTGCAGACTGGAGTATTGCATCAGTAAATGAATATGCAATGGATATTTATTTAAATAAAGTATCTTATTCCTGGACTTTGGATGAAAAAGGTAATATTCAAGTTAATAAGCAAAAAGATGTTTATAAATATTTGCTTGATAATGTGGATGTAATTACTCAAAACTTTGATAGTAGTTGGAGATTATTCGATTCTGATGATTACTATGATTGGTTTGGTGGATTATATAATGCAGCTAATGTATTGAAAGAAAAATCAGGTAAAGATAAACCTGACACTGCTTTCTTTGATATTAGGAACAAAAATAAATATGTTTCAAGAACTTATCAGGAAGAATTGGAATTCGAAGTTCGTAGCATTCTTTTAAATCCACAATACTATGATGCATTAGTTAAAACACCTGCGGGTATGAACGCATATGCTTCTAGATTCCAAAATTTCTATGCAACAACTGTTTTGGGTGGAGAAAAATTAAATAAACAATTGGGTAATCAATTGGCTGATACTGTACTTAAAATAAACTCCGGTGTTAACAGTAATACGTTAGCAGCAGGTTCTCAATCCTCAACTGCTTGGATGATTTATATGGCTCAACAAGGACTTTGGGATGGAGATGCTAGTACTGTTCAAAAGTTAGTTGATTCTTACATGCAAAGTGTAATTGAATATGGTGTTGCATGTTGTCACCACACTTGTAAAAACCTTGCATGGAACTCTGAAATTATTCAGTTAAGTTCTTTAACTCCTGCACAAAAACAGAAATTTGCAGAAATTTTAGCTCAGGCAACCGAAACAGATCCATTATATCAAATGGATAAGGAAATAGATAAACAAGGTGCTGAAGGAAATCAAGGCCAAGGCTCTGAAAAGGGTGAAAAAGGAAATCAAAATGCTAATGTTTTAACAAATTCCACATCACAACAATCACAATCTGATGGGTCTAACAGTGGAGGTCAAACTTCTGTAGGTAATGATGCTTCACAATCTGGTGATGCAAAATCAGCAGCTGACTCTTCTAGCTCACAGGATGCATCTTCTGGTGGTGAAAGTGCTGGTGGAGCTAAATCATATGAGATTTCAGAACAATCTGTTGCTAAATCTGCTTCAAGTTCTGCAGAATCAAGCATGCCAATATTTGTTATAATTGCTGTAATTATTTTAATTGCAATTTTCTTGGTTGGTTATGCTAGAGATAGTAAAGATGATTATGATGATTATTAAATTAATCATCAACTTTTTTTTTTATTTTATAGTAATTTTTAAATATTGTATTTTGTCATAGATTATATTATAATAGAAAATTTTTAAAGTTTGTTTTATCAAACTTTCAATTAAAATTTGATGAGGTATAATATGAGTAAAAAAATTAATATTTGTTTAGTTTTATTGCTTTTATTGGTTTCAATTGGTGCGGTTAGCGCTGTGGAAAATTTAAATGAAACTAATGCTGTAAGTAATGAAGCTATTTATGATGCTGTTGAAGTATCTTCTGATGTTAATATTAATCATAATTCTAATGATGTTTTAACGGTAGAAGATTCACAAAATCAGTTGGAATCTTCTTCACATACAATAACTGATGCGAATTATAATCAATATTTTGATTTAAAGGGTAATTTGGTATCTTCAAAGGTAAATGAAGGAGATACAATTAATTTGGATGGAAATTTTTCATCAAAGAATTTTATTTTCAATAAAAAAATCAATGTTGTGGGAACTTCTTCAAATAACATGAAAAATTCTATGATTTCACTGTTAAGCGGTGCTTCTGGAAGTTCAATATCACACCTTAATATTGCAAATACAAAAGCTGAGACTTACGGTATATTTTTAAACTCAGCAAGCAATTGTGTAATTGATGGTTGTACTATAAAAAATACTGGAAGGGCTTCTTATGCAATTTGTGTTGCAAATGGTGCTAACCATAATAATGTAACTGGCAATGACCTAAAGACATATGGCATTACATATGGTCATGGTACACGGTCCACTCCAACACTGCTTGTAAGTGGTTCTCATTATAACTACATTGCTAATAATAAAGTGGAAGTTGATGATGCTAATGGTATTTACCTGTCTAGTTATGATGGTGGCCCTATAAAAGGAGGTCTTTCTAATTTCAATGTAATTTATAATAATACTGTAATGTGCAATAAGGATGTTTTACCTACTTCATGGAGTTATACCATTCAAATCATGGGTAACAATAATACAATTAAAGCTAATAAGGTTATTAGAGGTTATAGGGGTATTTCTTCTTCCGGTTATGGTAATATTTTCACAGACAATATTATTAGAAATATCACAGGTGCTGATTACAACCACCTTGGCGTTGAAACTGGTGGAGAGTATGCAATTGTAGGGTCTTACGGTGCAATTGTTAAAAATAACACTATTGTTGATTGTAAAATAATCTCAACTGGTGCAGGAATAACTGTTATTGATAATTCCATTGTAGAAAACAATTGGGTGAATGTAACAAAAGCAGGTAGAGGTATTGTTGCTGCTGGTTCAAATGTTGTAATTAAAAATAATACTGTTTTCACAGAATTCGGATCTGGAATTTATGAAAAAGATGAAGGTTCAGGTCTTTTGATTGAAAATAATGTAGTTACTTCTGATTCTGGTGTTGGAATTTTAATCGAAAAATTAAGTTCCAGAAGAATGCCTTCTAATGTGACTGTAATTGGAAACACAGTTAGAACAGGCAATAAAGTTGCAATAGATGCAAGTGGTGTTCAGGCTAACACTTCTAATATTGATATCCAATCTAATAATGTATTTGGAAAAGATATTCACACTCCTGCAGGGGTTATTGATACTTCAAAACCAACTTATATCTTTAAAGGCAATACTTCTATAATTACGCCATCTAATTTTGATGAATATATCAATGCAAATGGTGGTTTGACTGGTTTGGTTAATGATGGGGATATTTTAAAATTTAAAGGCACATTCGAAAATAAGGTAATATACATCAATAAAGGTATCAAAATCACTGGTGAAGACTGTGTATTCAACAATTCCACATTTAAAGTTACTACTGGTAATGTATTAATTGAAAATATAAACATTATCAATAAGGAAGCAGAAAGAGTCAATGCATGGGGAATTTTCGTAAATCAGGCTCAAGGTGTAAGGATTGTTAACAATAATATTTTTGTAAGCGACCCTAAGGCATCTTATGCTGTTTATGTTTTAGAATCAACATTTGTTGATGTGTGGAATAATCAATTAACTTCCGAAGGGGATTATTTAACATTTACTTTACTTTCATATGCTTGTGAAGATTGTAATTTTGCAAACAATACTATTAAAACAATTGGTACTGGAGATGTTTATAATTTCAGACCGGAAACCTGTATTGATGGTAACGAAATTGTTATAGATGGAAAACAGTATTGCATTGATGGTAATGAGTTGTATATTGATGGAAAATCTTATTGTATTGATGGTAATGAGCTTGTAATTGATGGAAAATCTTATTGTATTGATGGTAATGAGCTTGTTATAGATGGTAAGTCTTTTTGTATTGATGGTAATGAGCTTGTAATTGATGGAAAATCTTATTGTATTGATGGTAATGAGCTTGTTATAGATGGTAAGTCTTTTTGTATTGATGGTAATGAGCTTGTAATTGATGGAAAATCTTATTGTATTGATGGT
>R27__coassemble_439_pt1 | contig 27343 bp, 14 predicted proteins | sample R27__metabat2_low_PE_024 | metagenome-assembled genome bin R27
AATTTTAAGAAGTTATAGAGTTATGCGTTTTCCTCTTAACATAAAAATTGAAATATAATATATAATAGGTGTAAAAATGAGCGAATATGATGACTTATATGCAGATGAATTTTTTATAATTGATTCCAATAAATTAAATGAAGTAGAAAGTGAATTTTATGGATATTTAATTGATGAAGGCAATTTTTATACAAGAGACAACTTCAACAATACAGTTAATCTTTCAGGATTAGGAGCCTACATCAATATAGACCGAGAATATAATGAAATCATCATCAAACAAGATGCCAATGGAAGTTTTGGACTTTACGTGTATAAAAATGAAGATGTTTTCTGCATATCAAACTCATTTGTTAAACTATTGGATTATGTAAAGCAAAGATATGCCATATCTTTTAATGAAGATGCCGCCAATACACTTTTAGCATACAATTATAGTTCTTACATCTATAAACAAACATTAGTGAATGAAATTGAAATCCTTCCAAGAAACTACGTGATAAAAATAGATACTGTTTCAGAAAAAATTTCATACGAAATTATTGATTATAAAGAAAAAACTGTAGATTTGGATTCACAGGAAGCTTTTGATATAATAGACAATTGGTTTTATAGATGGACTTCATTATTCCGAAATCTTAAAAAACAAACAAATAACATTACTGCTGATTTAACCGGAGGATTCGACTCCAGAATAACTTTTTCATTATTGTTAGCATCAAATATTAATTTAAATGAAATTCATATCCGCTCAATTAAAGACGAAGTATATACACATAAGGAAGATTATCAAATAGCTTCCAAAATAGCAAAAGAATTCAATTTTAGATTAAATGATTTAAGCCCATTTAATTTAAATCGTTACTATTTTGAAGAAAAAGAGACATCACTTAAACTATCTGCAAATATCAAATTAGGAATCCACCATCAATTATTCTATAAATATTTCAAAAATGTAAACCCATGTTACTCCATAACTGGATATGGTGGAGAAAATATCAGGGATTACAGCCATGTAATGCCGCTTCATGAATATATTGAACTTGCAGAGTCTTTTTCACCAGAATTAGTGGAATCCACCAAAAAGATTATTGATTATAATGTAAATCACATCAAAAATGATTTTTATGGAACTTACAATGATGAAAATGTAGACTATGGGATTTCTAGAGAAACCATTCACACATATCATTTTGGAAGAGGCACTATAGAAAAATATCTAACTAATGAATTCAGTATAAGTCCACTTTCAGATCCGGAAATAAATAAAATTAAAAGGCATGATGGAATCCATGTCGATAAAAATTTATTAATTGCCATAATTTATTTAAGATATTGTCCTAAACTTTTAGACTTCGATTTCAATGGAACATCAGAAATTAAAAAAGAAACAATAGAATATGCGAAAAAATTTAATGAGAAATATCCATTTACATTTAACGGATATGATTTGGCTTCAAGTGAACTAAAAAATACAACCAGAGACAAATCACACAGTCCAATTAGCGTTCGTGAAATCGATGAAAATTTAAAAGAGATATTTTTCTCAAAAGCATTTAGAAAGCAATTTGAAATATATTACTCCCCAGAACTTTATAATAAATTCGCAACAAGAATTAAAACAATGAGATATGTTCCGCTTCAATTTGCATGTCCCGCATTTATAATAATGAAGGTATTGAATGATATTGAAATAAGCAAATTTAATGCAGATGAAGACTGGTATGACTGGTTAAATCATTTTATTGAAACTGGAAACGATTACGGTCAAATTGATAATGAAATAATCGAAAAATTATTAATATATAACACCGCTAGAATCGACATTATCAACAATGGCGCCAACAATGATGTGGAATTTGTTAGTTGTTCCGATGCAAACTCCATTCATAAAAAGCCTGCCTGGATTAAACCTGAAACCGGAGGAGCATTAATAGTTGAAAGCAAAAGCAATTTCATGGATTTGAAATTCAAATGTATCAAAGACGGCAAACTTGATATTAGCCTTAAAGGTAAAGACGTAAGGGATAAAAATAGAAACCGATTCCCAGTCTATATAGATTATTCTGAATTTACAGTAAACGGTGCAAAAATATTGAAAGAAAATACTTTAACTTGGCACAACAAACCTTTTGTTTACAGCAAAAATGTGAAAAATGGTGAAGAAATTACAATCCATGTAGCATGGAAACCATTTGACCATCAAAGTACTTTTAAATAAAATCTTAAAACACACCTTCTTTAGATATTAGAATGTGTTTTTAATATTCATTATTATTTTTTAACAACATATATAAAATACATAATATATAAACTAAATATATTATAAACAAAGATAATTCAAGAATTTTATAGATTACACTTTAATTTTGAAATTGAATTAAGTACACATATATTTAAATTAAAAATTTTTTCAAAAAATGTGATAAAATGGTAGAAATTTCCGTGGTAATTCCAATTTATAATGTTGAAGATTATTTAGAAGAATGTTTGGACAGTATTGTCAACCAAACATTTACAGATTTAGAAATAATCTGTGTTAACGATGGTTCTAAAGACAATTCACTAGAAATCTTAAATGAATATGCAAAAAAGGACGATAGAATAATTGTTATTGACCAAGAAAATGGAGGTCATGCAGTTGCTACCAATGTGGGAATGGATCAGGCAACTGGAAAATACCTTTTTTTAATGGATTCCGATGACAGTTTAAAGTTAGATGCCCTAGAGTTAACATATAATGCTGCTGAAGAAAAAAATGTGGATTTCGTATTATTTCAGGCGATAAACTATGATGATGAAAAAGATGAATTTTACGAAGCTGAAAATTACAGCATGAATAAACTTGCGGATTTTGTGGGGGAAAATGTTTTTTCAATTGATGATATAGGGGAAATGTCCTTTGAAATTGCCGTAACTCCCTGGACCAAATTATACAACAGAGAATTTATTGAAAATTCACACATCAGATTTGCTGAAGGATTAATTTTTGAAGACAATGTATTTTTCTGGGAAGTTTTATTACAAGCTAAAAGAATTTATTTTTTAAGAGAACATTTGTTTTACAGACGTTGGTATGAAACATCTTCAACAATGGCAGGTGATTTAAGATTTACTGATTCCATTGCCATCAATACCATGATTATTGATGTTTTTGAAAAGTATGATTACATGACCGAACGATTCGAAAGTAGAAGTTTTAATAGGAAAGTTTCATTAACTTTTTTACGTTTCCAACAAATTAAACCAGAATTTAAAGAAACCTTCTTCGATGAAATGCAGAAAAATTTCAAATTTTGGGTTCGTAACAATGAATTTTACGAATATTTGCAATCAATACTACTTCCAAGAAATAAATTTCTATTAGAATCCATTTTAAAAGCAAAAACTGCAAAAGAGTTAGATTATTTAGTTGAAATTTATGATTTGGAAGCTGAAAATAAAGAATTGACAAAAACTATCTCCAATATAGAAGAATTAACTAATCAAAAAAACAAGATTATTGAAGAAAATAGGCAGTTAACTGAAAAAAATGAGGAACTGGTCGGAACAGTTGAAAACTTAAAAAATATTAATAAGAAACGCCTTGAATCAAAAAGTTGGAAAATCACAAAACCGTTGCGAACTGCCAATAAGGTATTTAAAGATAAAGAGGGATATGATGAAGAATAATATTAAAGTTTCAGTTATAATGCCTTCATTAAATGTTGGAAAGTATATTGATGAGTGTATTTCAAGTGTAACAAATCAAACACTAAAAGAGATTGAAATCATATGCATTGATGCCGGTTCAACTGATGATACTTTAGATATTCTAAAAAAACATGCAAAAAAAGATTCAAGAATCACCATATTAAACTCTGATGAAAAAAGTTACGGTCATCAGGTAAATATGGGTCTTGAAAAAGCTAAAGGAGAATATATCAGCATTATTGAAACCGATGACTTTATTGATGAAAATATGCTTGAGGTATTATACAGTTTATCAGATAATGGAAAAGTAGATCTCATCAAATCAACATTTTATCATTATGATGACTGGGATAAAAACAACATTAAAGCAGATATTGATAATTCCAAAGTGAATTTGCCTAATAATAAACAATTCACACTTAAAGAAGAATCTCTTTTTGTTGATGGTCATCCTTCAGTATGGTCAGGAATATATAAAAGAAGCTTTTTGGAAGAAAATAAGATTAAAATGGTGGAAGCACCTGCTGGCGGTTGGGTGGACAATCCATTTTTCTATGAAACAGCAATTGCAGCTAAATCTATTGTCTATACTCATCAAGCATTTTATTACTATAGAGTGTCAAATCCCAATTCTTCTTCAAATCAATTTAGTGATTTTTCAATGCCTATGCAAAGAGTATTAGACATGTTCGATATCCTTGACAAGTACAACTTCAAAGATGAAAATGTCCTTGTAAAATTCTATAATCGATTATTCAGATATGTTGAAATCATTTTGGAGAATAATGACAATTCCGATGAAAATCTGGATTATGAAACATGCGCTAAAATTCATGAAGTTATGCAAAAAGTTGATGAAAATATCGTCATGAAAAAATTGAAATTCAATTTCCAAAAGATTTATTTAAAATACATCTCACCATTATTCCTTGCAAGGTTTGAAAAACCCGAAAAACTTACTGATGAAGATTATGAACTTTTATTTAAAGAAAATAGCTTCTTACATGCGAATGTGACTTATTTCAGAACACAGTATAATGAAGCAAATTACCAGAAGTCACAACTTGAGAAAAAATTAAAAGAAGAAGAAGAATTATTAACCATCAATAAAGTTTCAATAGCTAAAAAGCCAAAAATAGAAACTGTTACTCCAAAACCAAAAGTAAACATTGAAGAAATAAAAAATAAAAAAGAAAAATCATTTTCATATACTGAACGTGAAAGCAAATATCCAGTTTCTGTCATAATGCCTGTGTTTAATGGAGAAGAATTCCTTGAAAGGTCAATGGCGAGTTTATTAAAACAAACACTAGAAAATTTCGAAATTGTATTTATTGATGACGGTTCAACAGACAATTCATTAAAAATACTTAAGGATTATAAAAATAAATACGATTTTGTTAAGGTATTAACACAGGAAAATTCAGGTTCTGGAAAAGCAAGAAATTACGGAATCAATGAAGCTCAAGGAGAATACATTGCATTTTTGGATGCCGATGACTTTTTCATGGATGCTGACGCATTGGAAAAAATGTATGATATAGCAAATCTGAATAATGCGAACATGGTCACTGCTAATATCAAACATGATGTAGATAACCCTGGTGAATTCAAACCATGGGGACCTTTCCAATATTATCAACAAAATGATGTAATATTACCAGAACAATACGGCATTCCATGGTCATTTTACAAAAATATTTTCAAAAAAGACTTTTTAGTAGAAAATAACATTTATTTCCCAGATTTATTAAGAGGACAAGACCCTGTATTTTTAGCAGAAGCATTAACTAAAGTTGATAAGGTTTATGTTGTTGCTACTGATTTATATGCATATGTTTATAACAGTGATACTGCAAAAGCCAGTAATCCTCGTAAATTATATGATCAGTTACTCCATTACAGACAAGTCATTGATTATTTGGACATTCCAAAATTCTACAGACGCAGAACTGAATATTTCGTGAAAATAATTTTATTCTGTAGCAGAATTGATGATAATAATATTGTGGATGCAATAGAAAGCGTAAGAGATATCTTCAAAGATATGCCAGATTTCTTAAGAAGATTAGAAGATTATATCTTCTTGAAATTCAGACATGTTCCTGAAGTTAATGAAATGATTGGCTGGCCTGAAATTTCTGTAATTATGGATGTTCACAATTCAGAGAAATTCTTTGAAAAAACGGTCAATTCATTAATCGAACAAAAAATGAATGATTTTGAATTGATTTTAATTGATGGATTTGATGATGGTAAATTTGAATATATTAAACATTTGCTTAAAGATGAACCTTGGGTCAAATTCATTGAAAATGACAATAAAGATATGATAAGTCTAAGAAAAGAAGCCTTTGATGATGCTGAAGGAGATTATATCTTTTTCTGTGATGACACTTACATTTTTGAAAATAATTTATTCGAAGACATGCTTGAAAGAACACTTGTAGAAGGTTCTGATGTCTGCTTGTGTAATGTAGTCAAAGGTGGAGCTAATAAGAATCGTGAAATAAACTTCAGAAACATATTAGGCAATCAAAATTATCTATACTATACAACAGGATGGGAAAAAATCATCCCCCACGTATTCAGTTCATCATTTGAAAAAGGATGTGCATTATATAAAAAATCATTATTAAATGAGTTGTTTGCTAAAGATGACATTATTGGAGAAATTTCTGTTTTACAGATAAAAGCAATTTTATGTGCATCAAAAATATCAATTCTAGATAAATTTTCTGTAAATTACCTTACAAAAGATAATATTTTCTATTCATCCAGGATGCCTGAATATAGTGCAAATCCATTAAGCATTTTTAATATCTGCGAGGATGTTGAAGAATTTTTAAAAGAAAAATCACTTTATGATGATTTAAAAACATATTTCGATATTTATAAAATTAACCAAATCGTATCTTCCTTAGATTCTGTCCGTTATATTGGTTGTTATAGTTATAATGACCCTAGAAATAGGGATTTATATGCTAATAATGATATTGCCCTAGATTATTCTCAGTATTATGGTTCCAAATCAGAGCATTTGGGATTAGAATATTCATATGCTAATGAATATTTCACAAAAACAAAAGAAGAATTTGATAATCTTAATTATAGAGATTTAAGATTCTTAGATTTGAATGCCAATAGGTTTTCAGACAGTGATAACTTAATTAAGTACAATGCTGTTTTAAAATCAGATTCATATGAAGAATACATGGATATTGCCAACTTTTCAAGAGTTGAAGATTTAAGGGCGAGATATAATGACTTAAAACGAAGAGTCTGTGATGCAGAATCTAAAAAAGAAAAATTAAGTAAAGATTCTGAAAAAACTAACGAAGAGAATACTGCTTTAGAAAACAAACTTAAAAGCGAATTAAAAGAATTAGAAACAGAAAATAAAACTTTAATCGATGAAAATAATCGTTTGAGAGATGAATACTGGAAAAATCGTAATATGTATGATTATATTTTAGCATCTAAAAGTTGGAAATATACAAGATGGATGAGAAAAGACTAAAGGTATGTTAAAATGAAAAATATTGTAAATAAGTTAATTTCAATAAATTTTAATAAGTTAAATAATCTAAAAATAAATATTAATGAAAAAACAGGATTAATCATAGATTATAAAAATTGCAAATATGAATTCATTATACATTTGGTTGATTTTGATACAAACTTAGTTATATTGGGTTCAAGTTTTTTAAGCCCCCGACAAAAAGAAAAATTTAAAAATAGACCCTATTTTGAAAGACAATCATGGTTTAATGATATAAAACACAATGTAATATATTATAATGACCCAACATTATATGATTATGAAGAAATTAATGGAGGCTGGGGTATTGGTACTCCAGACAATTGGCATTTAGAGAATATTGCTGAAATAATTAAAAAATTGTCAGATAACATATTTAATTATGATGCAATGAAGATACCAAAATATGGAAATTTATTTTTCTACGGGAGTTCCATGGGAGGATTTATGTCAATTGTATTATCAACATTAATTGAAAATTCAACCTCCATTGCTGATTCACCCCAATTAAATTTATTTACCTGGTGGTATTGGGATGAATTGAAAAAATACTGCTTTAAAGGAATGACTGATGAAGAGATATTGCAATATTCTTATCGTTTAGATATCATGGATTTAATAAATACCAAAAAAGTAATTCCAAATTCATATATCATTTTAGACTGCACTGATCAAAGAGATTGGGACAGCCAAAATAGAAATTTTTTAAATAGATTTGATTCCCTACCTTATTATTATAACAGACATAATAACAATATTAACCTGCATTTTGTTGGAAAAGGATTGAAGCATTATATGTTGTCTAAAAGTGAAACATTAAATTTTATAGACAACATTATAAAAATACGCAACGATAATTTCAATTACAATCCAATAAAATTAGAAATGTTAACCACTTTTAAAGAACACATAACTAAAATATTTTATAATTATGAGAATGAAAACATTCCATATTCTCAATTTATCCATGAAATAAATTTTTATTTTAAAAACTGGAATACCTGTAGAGTAGATATAAAAAACATTGGAAATGAAAATAATTCTATAGAAATTATCGAAAAGGATGATAACATTAACACAGACTTCCCAGAATGGTTTAAAAATCAAGAAGGAACAGGTTGTGTCGTTTCATCAAAATACCCTATACACTTAAAAATTAGATGCTTACAAAAGGGAAATATTTCAATTGCTTTTAAGGGACCCGATTACAGATACCGAGAAAAACGATACCCCACCCATATTTGTTACAATAATTTCAAAGTCAATAACAGATTAGTGTTTTCTAAAGATTTCTTATTGTGGCATAACCTACCCCATATATTTTCACAAAAATGCGAAGACAATGAAATAATTGATTTAAAAATTGAATTTAAATCTATAAACGATTATTTCCCAAAATTACCCTCATTGATAGATGTATTAAATGAAAATGAAGAAAATCTAAAAAACAATTTTAATAGTTTAATTGATTACCTCAATAATTCCATTAAAGAAAACCATCCTCATACAATAAATAACTTATTAATTACAACGGAGAAATTAAATGAAATATGATTATTTAATAGTTGGTGCAGGTCTTTTTGGTGCAGTTTTTGCACATGAAATGACCAAATCAGGCAAAAAATGTTTAATTATTGAAAAAAGAGACCACATTGCTGGAAATGCATATACTGAACTCAACGAAAACATTAATGTCCACAAATACGGAGCACATATCTTCCACACTAACAACAAAGAAGTCTGGCAATATATCAACCAGTTTGCTGATTTCAACAGGTTTACAAACTCTCCAGTAGCCAACTACAAAGGAGAATTATATAACTTACCTTTCAACATGAACACATTTTATCAGATGTGGGGTGTCAAAACACCACAAGAAGCTAAAGCGAAAATCGAAGAGCAAAAAGCTGAAGCAAAAATTGAAAACCCTAAAAACCTTGAAGAACAGGCAATATCATTGATTGGCAAAGACATCTATGAAAAACTTGTTAAAGGATATACTGAAAAGCAATGGGGCAGAAAATGTGAAAATCTCCCTGCATTCATCATTAAAAGATTACCTGTCAGATTTACTTTTGACAATAACTATTTCAATGATTTATATCAAGGAATTCCAATTGGAGGATATACCAAAATTGTTGAAAAAATGTTGGATGGAATCGAAGTTAAATTAAATACTGACTTTTTTGATGATAGACAAAAATGGCTAAATATTGCAGATAAAGTCATCTTTACAGGAATGATTGATGAATATTACGATTATTGTTATGGTGAACTTGAATACAGAGGGCTTAAATTTGAATTTGAAACATTAGATATGGAAAACTATCAGGGAAATGCTGTAATCAACTACACAGAAGCTGAAATTCCATACACTCGCATTATTGAACATAAGCATTTTGAAGGATCTGATTCACCAAAAACCATCATTACAAAAGAGTACCCTAAATCTTGGATAAAAGGAGAAGAAGCATATTATCCAATGAACGATGAAAAAAATTCTGAATTATTCAATAAATATGTTGAACTCTCTAAAAAAGAAGATAAAGTATTATTTGGTGGACGTTTAGGAATGTACAGATACTTTGATATGTGGCAAGTTATTGATGAAGCCTTAAAATTAGTAAACAGGTTAAAATAAAAAGGATAAATACATCCTTTTCCTTTTTTATTATGATTAAAACATTCCCAATCTTAACTTAAAATCTTTTTAGTATATTTCTCAAATTTAAACCTTTAGATTTCTTTGTTTTATCTTTTTCTTCCTTAAGTTCAACATTAGATTTTGAATTCAATAATTTAGAATTCTCTTTTTTTAGTGAAATAACTTTATTAAATAAATCATTTTTTTCTTCATTCAAATTATTTAATGCGATAGATAATTCATAATTATCAAGTTCGAGTTCCACTTCACGGGGAGTTTCACAATATAAAAAAGAATGAAATACTTTTTTGTGTTTATCATCTAAATACTCCATATAATCCTCATATAAACCTTCAGAGACAATTCTTTGCAATTCATTTTTTAATTTATCAAAATACATTTTTTTGAATTCTGGTTTTATATGTTCAAATCTATATAATCCCATTTTGAGTTTATGATTGTATAATTTTCTTTTGTGTTGTTCGAACATCCCATATTTTTTAAATGTTTCAATAATTAAATTTTGAATATCAATTGAATCTAAAAAACGCTGATCACCAGTGGTTGTAGATGAAAAACTATACCACCTCCTAGTAAAAAGGAATTCCCTGTAAAATGCAATGCGTTTTGAATTGAAAAGAACCTCCCAAAAAAATACATTATCATCAAATATTAATCCTTCGGGAAATTTTGCACCACATTCTTTTACAAACTGGTTGTTGTATAATTTACTCCAGGGCGTAACAGAAATTTTAAAAATTAAAGCTCCCAATTCTTTATAATGAACTGTTGATTCACCTATAAAATCTGCTACTTTCACCATACTATACATTCCAGTTTTAAAATACTTATCTTCCTCGGTTCCATAGTTCAGTGCTTGAAATATAACAAAATCAGCCTGTGTCTTTTCAGCATGATTAAAAGTCTTTTCAAGTGCTGTTAAATCCAATAAATCATCAGAATCCATTAAATATAAATATTTTCCATTGGCAAGTTCCATACCCCTATTTGTTGCTACTGCATGACCACCATTTTCTTGAGAAATCACAGTAAAACGGTCATCATTTTTAGCATAAGAATTTAAAATATCCAATGATTTGTCTGTAGAACCATCATTAACACAAATTATTTCAATATCCTCCAGTGTTTGATTAACAATGCTATCCAAGCAGGGTTCTAAAAATTCTTCAACATTGTATACTGGAATAACAACAGAAACCTTAACCATTTCATTCGCCATTTATATTTTTTTAATGCATATTTAGTAATTTTTAATTTATTTAAGTTGTAAGCCAAATAATATTAATATTTATCTAGTTTTAATTTATTTAAAGTTTATTTTTACTGTTAAAAAAATATTTGTTAAAAAAAATCATCACCCCCCATTTTAAAATTAAAAGACAATCTTAAAAATAGCCATAAATGTTTATATACTTGGATATACTAACCGAATTTGGAATTACAAGATTAAAACAAAATTCCAACTATCTCCAATCAGACATAATTGTTCATATTTAAATATTAATAAATTCAATATATCATAAAAGGAGACTTTTTTATGCATAAAAATTCACATGAGAAAATGGAATGGTTTAAAAATAATTATTTAAATACATCAAAAAAATTAGATATTCTTGATGTAGGTTCTCTAGATGGTAAAGGAAATTACAATTACTCAGATATTTTCAATGAAGAAAACTGGACATATACCGGGCTTGATTTCCAGGCTGGAAACAATGTAGATATTGTTGTAACTGACATTTACAACTGGTTTGAAATTGAAGACAACACTTATGACGTTGTAATTTCAGGACAAATTTTCGAACACTTAGAATTCTTTTGGCTTACCATGTCTCAAATTGAAAGAGTATTAAAACCTGGAGGTTATGTCTGCATTATCGCCCCATCAGCAGGACCAAAACATGGAGGAGACATGCCAAACTGTTACAGATTCCATGAAGGCGGTATGGAAGCTATGGCAAAATATGTTGATTTAGAAGTTCTTCACGCTTCTGTAGATGACAGAGAAGAAACCAAACCTTGGTATGATGCCTGCTTAGTTGCTCATAAAGCTGGAAGTTCCAGTGAAAATACACAAGAGTTAGAAAGCAGAGTAAATAACCTTGAAAGCAAATTAGATTTAATTTTAGAAAAGCTTAACAAGTAAGTTGATTTTATGGAAATAGTTAACTCAAAAGAGGATATTGGAAAATTGGAAAAAAATAGAGTTGAGGGAAATCCAGAAATTTCCAACTCCAAAATCTCATTTAAAGGAATCAATAATATTTTATTTTGTGAAGGCAATGTAAAAATTACAAATGCAAACTTTGCGTTTGAAGGAAACAACTCAATAGTTTATCTTTCATCAGCAATGAACTCACAATATTCATTTACATTAATAATATACAATAATTCCACATTTTTCATTGGAAAAGAAGGTAATTTGGCAAATCCAGTAAACATTAATATTCAGGAAAGCCAAAATGTGATTATTGGCGCAGAATGCAGTCTTTCAAGTGGTGTAAATATCAGAACTGCAGATATCCATCCAATTTATGATAATAAAACAATGGAAAGAGTCAACCCTGCTCAAAGCGTATTTATTGGAGATCATGTATGGATAGGCCACTTGGCTTACATTTCAAGAGGCGCTAAAATTGGTTCAGGAGCAATTGTTGACAATTATTCCTTTGTTCCGCACAATGCCCGAATCCATTCAAATTCACTAGTTGTTGGAAATCCGGTAAGAGTGGAAAGAGATAACGTATTTTTTACCAAAGAGTTTTTAGGTTATCATACAGCTGAAGATTCACTCAATACACAGGATTATAAAAGTGATGTTTTCATTTATGAATTTGTAAATCAGGAAACATTAAACTTAAACCAAATAGATAAAATCCTAAAGGAATTAAGTGTTGATGAGCGATTGGAATTTATTCAAAAGTTGTTTGTCAGAAACAAACGTAAAAACAGATTCGCAATTTTTTAATTTTAACAAAATTAGTGAATATAAAGGATTGCTGATAAAGCAATCCTTAAAAGCAATATTATATTCAAATAATATTAAAAATTCATGTCAAAGGTCAAAAAGAACAATGACATGAATTGTAGGTTGTATCACAAATCAAAACTTGACTTGCTATTTAAAGTTTATATTTTTCACATAAATAAACATTTAGTTTGAAAAGCCTTTATTTTTAATTTGTTTAATCTACAATCAATCCTAATAATTTTTTTATACCATATCGATTAAAGTTTATATTAATTAAATGAAAATTTTTTAAGTCAAATAGGTTGAATAAATGTATAAATTATCCGTTATTATCCCAGTTTACAATGTTGAAAACTATCTAAGAGAGTGTCTTGACAGCATCACCAATCAAACAGTCAAAGACATTGAAATAATATGCATTGATGACGGCTCAACCGATAACTCCCCAGAGATCCTAAAGGAATACCAAAAGAAAGATTCAAGAATTAAAATCATCACCAAAGAAAATGGCGGCCAGGCAAGTGCAAGAAACCTTGGAATAAAAGAAGCTCAAGGAGAATACATTGCATTTATCGACTCAGACGATTTCATAGAATCAAAAATGCTTGAAAAGCTTTACACAAAAGCAAAGGACAACAACCTGGACATTGCAATGTGCAAAATTGCAACATACAACAACCAAACAAAAGAAATCAAGGACAATGTCTGGTATTACATGCTTGGAATATTCAGAGACTTTGAAAAGGAAATCTTCAACCACAAGGATACCAAAGAATTCACTTGCAACATTGCAGTTACACCATATAATAAAATCTATAAAACATCATTAATCAAGGACAACGACATATTATTCCCTGAAGGATTGATTTTTGAGGATGAAAAGTTTTTTTATGACACATACTTAAGAGCAAAAAGAGTATCAATCATTCCAGAATTTCTATATTACTATAGAGTCAGCAGAAAAGGTTCCACAGTTGATATTGAAAAGGAAAACGACTACACCGACATCATTGAAATTTCAAAGCAGATTAGACAAACATTTAAAGAAACAAACAACTATGAAGATTACAAATATCTGCTCAACAATCGTTTAATCCATCTGCAACTGGCAAGATTCACTGAAACTTCACCCAAATACAGGGAAAAATTCTTCAATCAATTAAAGGAAGACTTGCAGGGAGTTTTAAAAGACCAAGACATAAAAGACAACCTTGAATCAGATGTCGAAATCAGAGTTGAAAAAATTCTTAAATCAAAAGATTATGAAGAATTCAAAAGACTTGATGAAAACAAGATTTTTTCAGTGGTTATGGCATCATACAACTGTGGTCAATATTTGGATGAAACCATAAACTCATTGATTGGTCAAAGCTTTTCATTTGGAAGCAACATTCAACTGATTATTGTTGATGATGGGTCAACAGACAATACAAAAGAAATCTGTCTTAAATACCAAAGCCAATATCCGGACAATATAATTTATCTCTATCAAGAAAATCAGGGTCAGGGCACAGCCAGAAACTTAGGTCTGAAGTATGCCAACGGAAAATACATAAACTTCCTGGATGCAGATGATAAATTCAGTGGAAACACATTCTATAAAGTTTATGAGTTTTTTGAAAAGCATTACGAAGAAATTGATTTTGTAGCAACCAGAATGCTTTTCTTTGACAAATACGAAGGTCACCACCCTCTAAACTACAAGTTTGAGGAAGACAGAGTCATTGATTTAAATGAAAACTGGGACTGTCCGCAGCTGTCAGCTTCATCAGCATTTTTCAAAAGAGAACTATTCAAAAATTTCCAATTCGAAGAAAGCCTTGTCAACTCCGAAGACACATTGATGCTCAACAGGATGCTTTTGAAAAACCCAAAATATGGTGCCGTTACAGAGGCGATATACTGGTATAGAAAGCGCAGCGACGAGTCATCCACCATCGATTCAACATCCAGGCAAAAGGAATTTTACATCAACCGTCTGAACAACTATTTTAAGGAACTTATAAACCTGTCCATTAAAGAATACGGCCATGTGGCAAAGTTCATCCAATATCTGATTGTTTATGATATCCAGTGGATGTTTTGGGTGGAAGACATCTCAGAAATACTGAAAAGTGATGAGATCAAAGAAGTATACCTACATATAAAAGAAATTTTATCTTACATCGAAGATAATATTATATTATCTTTACGAGACGACCGTTTAAACATTGCTCATCACATGTTAGCTACAAAATATGCAATCGTTAATGTCAATTCAGACAAGGTTGTAACCTATGAAAATATCCATTCAAATTTCAAGGGTCAATATGCTGGAGTATATATTGAAGATACATTGGTCGACAGGCTCGACAACCACAAGCTCTGGCTTGACATAATCGAAATAAAAGGAAACACTTTATTCATCTCAGGATTTTTAATGTCATTTTTTGAAGATGACGAGATTGAAATTGAAATTAACAAAAACAATCAAATCTACAAAGCCAAAAAGGTTTACTATGCAAACAATGCAAAGAAATTCCTCAACTGCTCACTTGAATCACAGTTCAATTTTGACGCTGAAATTCCTCTAAAAGACAAGGAAAACTGCATTGTTGAAATCTTTGCAAGGTTTACCGGTGAAAACTCAAATGAAAACACAAGATGGGCATTGAATGTTGATTTTGCAAACCATGCAAGAATGTCAAAGCTCAGCAACTACAGCATAGAAAAGAATCATTTCATGAAATTCAAAGACAACAGGTTTTACATTTCAAACTACAATTATCTTAAAATGATTAAATCAGAGCTTCCAATTTTAGCCAAAGTATTCAAAAGAAAAGAATCCTACTACACCTCAATTCTGCTTTTCAGACTTATATATTTACTTTTATACCCATTTTACAGAAAAAGAAGAATTTGGCTTTTCATGGATAGAAGAGAAAACGCCGATGACAATGCAGAGCATCTCTACAGATATGCCATTAGCCAAAATGACAATGTCAAAAAGTATTTCACCGTTTCAGATAAATTCGGAGATTTCACACGTTTATCAAATCTTTCAAACGTTTTAGAGTTTTACACAATTAAACAAAGGTTAATCTATCTATTTTCAGAAAAAATTATCTCTTCACACCCTGACGAAAACATCTTAAATCCTTTTTTTGACAAAAACGAAACTTCTTATGCTGGCCTAATCAATTCTGACAAGATTTTTCTGCAGCACGGAGTTACAAAGGACAACGTTTCATCTTGGCTTCACAAGTTTGACAAGAATGTTAAATTAATCACTACAGTTTCCGATGCTGAAAAGGAATCTTTCATGGATCCGGGATACAACTACGATGAAAAGGTAATCCAGACTTTAGGCTTTGCCAGATTTGATAATCTGAAAAGCAATGAAGGAAAAAGGCAGATCCTGATTGCACCTTCCTGGAGAAGTGAACTTCAGAACATGACTGAAAAATACATCACATCTTCAAAATACTTCAATACCATAAACTCATTGATAAACAGCAAGGAACTAATTGAAATAGCCAAAAAATACGATTATGAAATAATATTCAAGCCACATCCGATGGTTTACGAATACATTGACCTGTTCGAAACCAATGACTTCATCAAAATAGACAATGAAAGCACATATCAAAGCCTCTTCAGGGATTCCAGCTTGCTGATAACCGATTACTCATCAATAGCTTTCGATTTTTCATACATGAAAAAGCCTGTCATCTACTATCAGCATGACGACGACTACAACTTTGAGGAAGGTTATTTCAAATATGAAAGTTGTGGATTTGGAGAAGTCATAAAAACAGAAGACATATTAATTAAAACAATAGAAGAATATCTTGAAAATAACTGTGAAATGAAAGAAATCTATAAAAACAGAGTAGATACTTTTTATAAATATAATGACAAACATAATTGTAGAAGAATTTATGATTATATTTTAAATATGAAATGATGTTTTCCATCAATCTGAAAACATAAGGGGAAATTAAATGAGTTTTAAAGAAAAGATGCTGCTGAAAAGTAATTCCTATGCTTATTATAAAAATAAAAGTGACCAACTGCAAAAGGAAAACAATTCCCTTAAAAGAGAACTTGAATCCATCAAAAATGAAAGAAGAATATCCTTAAGAGATGAATATTTTAGAAAATACGGATTATCCGGTGCCTTTTCAAATTGGGATTATGTAGATTTTTATTTAAATGATGATTTTGAGGACAATCTCAAAGAGATTACAGGCCATCTTGACAGCGAATCTAAAAGACTGTTCAAATGGATTTATTTAAGAACACTCTTCGTAAATCTTGTCACTAAAAACACAGTATATCTGGACCACGAACTGGAAAATCAAAAGAAATTCACCGAGTTTAAAATAAATAATTCACATCCAGGTGAAATTGCAGGATACAAATTCAGTGGAAACTACAACCTTCATGCATTCATAGACTTGGGCTTAAGCGATGACGATATTAAATTCCTTGAAAATAAAGACATCATTGATGCAGGAGCATTTACAGGAGATACCTCACTTCCCCTTTCAAAAATTACAAACAGAAACGTTTATGCATTTGAACCATTTGAGGAGTCATTTGAACTGCTGAAGAGAAACATTAACGACAACCAAATCAAAAACATCCAACCAGTGAACCAATCGCTGGGAAACTTGAACGGTGAACGTACACTATATTTATCCGGAGAAAATGTGCAGGGAATTACAAGCGATGCAAATATGAGAAATTATGACAATGAACTCAAGGTTCAGGAAACTACATTGGACAAATTTGTAGAGGATAATGATTTAAATGTTGGGCTGATAACAATTGATGTTGAAGGGGCAGAAATGGACCTTTTAAATGGAGCATTAAATACCATCAAAAACCAAAAACCAATATTACACATAAGCATTTACCATAAGGCTTCCGATTTCTTTGAAATAATCCCATGGATAGCAAATCTGGATTTGGATTATGAATTCAAAATCGTTAAAGAACAACCATGGCCATTTTTGGCAGATACTGTAGTGCAGTGCAGAGTTAAATAAAGTGATTTAGATGTTTTTTGAGTTGAATCAATACAAATTTTCCATCATAATGGCAGTCTATAATACTGCAGATTACCTAAGCGAATCCATCGACAGCATTATAAATCAGACAATTGGTTTTGAAAATATTGAGTTGATACTCGTTGATGATGGAAGCAGCGACAGCTCAAAAGACATTTGCTTGAGTTATCATGAAAAATATCCCCATAATATCAAATACATTTATCAGGAAAATCAGGGCCAGGCCGTTGCCAGAAACAACGGAATGAAAGCGGCAAAGGGAAAATACCTGAACTTTCTAGATAGTGACGATAAATTAGAATTAAATGCATTGGAACTCGTCTATGACTTTTTTGAGAAAAATTATAAAAATGTGGATGTCGTATCCATTCCAATGAAGTTTTTTGACAGAAAAGATGGAGAACACATTTTAAACTATAAATATGAAATCACAAGACTGGTTGATTTGAAATCCGAACCCAATTGCATTCAGCTTTCCGCATCATCTGCATTTTTTAAAAGAAAAGCGATTAAAAATTTTGAATTTGACACCGAACTTGTCGTATCTGAAGATGCAGTATTCGTAAATAAGATTTTACTCAAAAAATGCAGACATGGAGTGGTTTCAGATACCGCATACCTATATCGTAAAAGAACATCAAAAACATCAACAATCGATTCTACACTAAAAAAGAAGGAATATTACATTGACAGATCACAGAAATTTTTCAAAGCGCTGTTTGATTATTCGAAAGACAAATATGGAAAAGTCCTTGATTTTATCAAGCATACCATAATGTATGACATCCAGTGGATGTTTGACATAAGCGACGTTTCCGACGTGTTAGATGAAAATGAATTGGGGCAGTTATACTCAATTTTGCATGAACTTTTGGAAGAAATTGACGATTCAATCATATTGAACCAAAAACATCCCGACAGAAGTCTGTTAAAATCCATTTTACTCTTCAAGCACGGAAATATAGAAACAATAAAAGATACTTATGGAAACAATGCTAAAATAAAAGTTGGCAATTACATTATTGATGAACTGTATTACCACATTTTTTATATTGATGCCGTGGAAATATCCCATGATAATCTAAAGATTCTAGGATTTTTAAAATCATTTTTCAAACCAGAAGAAATAAAAATCCAAGCCATAACCTATAATAAAACTGAATTTTTAAAATATTGGGTTGAATACTTCAATAAAAACAAGATAGTGTTCATTAAAAAAGAATTTTTAGATGAAGATGGAAAAAATATCAAGGATTATTTACTGCATTCCAATAATTCATATGACACTTTAAATATCACAAAATACCTTAAATGCGATTTAAACTTCAATTATGAACAAACATATAATTTAAAACAAATAGAATGGCTAATTAAAAAAGATTTAATCGATTTAGAATACTACAACAAAGCGTATGAAAACATTTCAATATTGTACGCAGAAACTTGCGGCAAAATTTTCGATGCCGAAAAAATGAATTATCCAAATAGGGAAAAATATCATTTAAATCTTAATTTTAACCCAAATTATAATTTTGAACTTTCAATACCCCTAACATTAAAGGAATCTTCGGAAATTAAAATTAGGGTTTCATATGACAACATCAATTCATATTTAGATATTGCATTCAACTATTATTCAAGATTAACAAAAGAAAGTTTTTATTCCAAAAAAGAGGATTACCTGATAAAATTTGAAGACAACACATTCACTGTGATACCATACACAAATTTTGATTGTTTGAGATTTGAAAAGGAAAATATAAATCATTTGATTTCAAAAAATGAATCATCTTTAAATAACGTGATTAACTTTAGAAAACAATACTATGATTTATTTTATAAATTCAATAACAGAAGAATATGGCTGTTTATGGATAGGCCAGAAATAGCTGGAGACAATGCAGAACAGTTATATAAATATGCCATTAATCAAAATGACAATATAGAAAAATATTTTATAATTTCAAAGGATTCAAAAGATTATGACAGGTTAAAAGGATTTGCAAATGTTGTGGAATACAAATCAAAAGAACATAAGTTGCTATCTTGTTTTGCCGAAAAAATAATTTCATCACATCCTGATGACAATTTGATAAATCCCTTCACAGGCAGATATGAAAAGTATTACAATGGCCTTTTTTCAGCAAAACTTTGCTTTTTACAGCACGGCATAATCTTAAACAACATCTCATCATGGTTACATAAATATGACAAATTTCTGCACCTGTTTGTTACATCTGCAAAAAAAGAATATGAATCAATATTCAACAACCCCTATAATTACGATGAAAGTATAGTTAAACTGTTGGGACTTCCCAGATATGATAATTTAGATAAAGGCAATGAAAAAAATCAGATTGTCATTATGCCGACATGGCGAAGAAGCATGCGGGAAATGACAGAATCAGAAATAAAAAAATCCACATATCTGAAAAAATGGAATTCACTACTGAACAATGAAAAGCTATTAGAGTATGCACAAAAAAATAACTACAAAATAATATTCAAACCTCATATTAACGTTAATGAGATAATTCACCTATTTGACTTGGACAATGTGATTTTTGATGATGAACTTTCCTATCAAAACGTTTTTAATGAATCAAAACTATTAATAACAGACTTTTCGTCTGTTGCATTCGATTTTGCATATATGAAAAAACCTGTTTTATACTATCAATGGGAAAATGATGATTTTCATTTTGATTTGACTGAAAGTTACTTTGATTATGAAGAAATGGGATTTGGTGAAAAAGCAAATGATGAAAATGAATTAATACATCTAATAAAAAAACATATAGATGATGACTGTCAAATGAAAGAAAAATTCAAACAAAGAGTAGATGATTTTTACAGATTTACTGATAAGAATAACTGTAAAAGAGTTTACGATTATATTTTAACTATAAAATAACAAATCATGGTGATTAATTGAGTGAATACAAACTAACAATAGTTATTCCAACTTATAATTCTGAAAAGACAATAAAAAAAGCTTTTAATTCTGTTAAAGTGCAAACAATCGGATTTGAAAATATTGAATTGATATTTGTTGATGACAAATCAAAAGACAATACATTAACATTACTTAAATCCTATGAAAATGAATACTGCAACATAAAAGTATTTGAAACAGATGAAAATAGTGGTTTTGCGGGAACTCCAAGAAATATTGGTCTTAAAAATTCAAATTCAAAATATATTCTCTTTTTAGACAGTGATGATGAACTATCAATCGATGCATGTGAAGTCCTGTTTAATGAAATTACCCAAAATAGCTCAGATATTGTGATTGGTGCTTTTATTAACCAATACTCCAATTTCAAAAAGGAACATAATCCTCCATTATATTCCGGAAATAAAGAACTGTTTAATTATTCAAAAGATGTGAATTTGCTCAATGTCACACCAGCCATTTCGGCAAAACTATTCAAAAACGAATTGCTCATCGAAAACAATATATTATTTATCGAAGGAGCACCTGCCCAGGATTTGGCATTTTTAATAGAATATATGCTTAATTCAAACAAAATATCCGTGTTGAATAATTATTATGTGTATATGCGTAATGTGAGTGAAAACTCCGTTTCAATGAATGTGAATAAAAAATATTTATATGGATTAATCAACACACTAAATATAGTTCTAAATTTATTTAAGAATCACAATATCAATTCAGAAACTCAAAAAATAATATTCAACAAACATTTATACTTTCTTACAACACAATTTATGCGATTTTCAAATTCTGAAAAATTTGATGAAAGTGAATTGAATGAAATATTAAACTCAACAACATTCAAAAATTTCCAAAATCAAGACTTCTTTAAAGATGATGAAAGTTTTGAAGATTATCTCAATAATTTAAAAAATGGAAAATATGAAGATAACCACCTATTGCTCAAAGACATGAGAAAACAGTTTAATAATAATTCAATCAATGACTATTCAAATCTGAAAAATGAGATAAATACCCTAAAAAATGAAAACAGTGAATTGAATATAATTATAAATGAAAGTAAAAATGAAATCAATGAATTGTGTGAAGAAAAATCCAACTTATTAAACGAAAATGAAAACTTAAAAAATGAAATAAATGAAATAAAATCATCAAGAATATGGAAATTGAAAAATAAATTATAGGGCGTGATAGAATGCATAAAAGTTCATACATGAAAATGAAATATTTCAAAGATGCTTATTTAAATTCTAACCAAGAATTGAAAATACTCGACATAGGTTCCTTTGACAAAGGCGGAAATTATAATTATGGAATGATTTTAAATGAATCCAAATGGACATACCAAGGCCTTGATATGCGAGAGGGAAACAACATTGACATTGTTGTTGAAAATCCATATGAATGGAGTGAAATTGAAGATGAATCATATGATTTGATTGTTTCAGGTCAAGCATTTGAACATATCGAATTCTTTTGGTTAACACTAGATGAAATCAAAAGAGTCCTGAAACCCGGAGGACTATTCATTCTTATCGTTCCAAGTACAGGGCCTGTTCATAAAAATCCTTATGACTGCTACCGGTTCAATGAGGACGGTGTAAGAGCAATGGCAAAATACATTAAATTTGACATTCTAGAATCCGGAACCAATCTCGATGAAATTTCAGACCCATGGTATGACAGTTATGTTGTTGCAAGAAAACCGGGCGGTGAAAACAAAAACGACCTGGAAGAGAGAATGGATGACATAGAACGCAAAATGGATTTGATTTTAGAAAAATTATGATAACATGTATAAGATTTCCGTTATTGTACCCGTTTTTAATGTGGAAGACACACTTCAAGATGCCTTTGATTCAATTTTAGACCAAACCATTGGTTTTGAGAATCTTGAAGTGATTTTTGTTGATGACGCATCAACAGACCGTAGTGGAGATATTATCAAAGAGTTTTCTGACAACTATGAAAATGTCAAATCAATTTATTTAAGTGAAAACAGTGGGTTTGCAGGCAAACCCAGAAATGTGGGAATTGAAAATGCAAATGCCCCCTATCTGATGTTTTTGGATCCGGATGACATTTATTTAAAAGATGCATGTGAAATACTATATGAAAACATTACAGAAAACGATTTGAATATTGTTTCAGGAAACTACAATATCAATCGAGACAATAGAATCATTCGAAATGATTGGAGTGTTTTAAGACTTGATGATGGACAATCCCGAGAAGCCCGAAACATAGAAGAATACTTTAACTTTTTAATTCCGACCCCATCTGTCTGGTCAAAGATATTCAAAAGAGAATTTATTTTAAATGAAAAAATTCAATTTTTAGTTGGCGTTCCAGCACAGGATTTGGTTTTCGTATCAGAAGCACTTCTAAAAGCAAAGGGAATAAGATTCATAAATACGCCTGTCGTTGAGTACATACCACGTGAAAAGGACTCAGTCACATCCAAAAAAACCAAAGAGGTTCTTGCAGGGCTCATCAAATCATACACAGAATTATACAATATAGCAAAAGACCATAACCCCAATTATGTATGGATAAGTTATAGAAACCTATATTTCTGGATTAAGCAATTTTGCCTAAGTGATTTGAACTTAAAAGATAAAATTGACTTACTATACTTGGCAAATCCATTATTTGAAGAGTTCATCACCACAGACAGACTAAAACAACCTGAATTTTTAGATGAATTTATAAGATCAATATCCAAAAAGGACTTTTTAAACGCTTCAAAGATGTCTGAAAATCTGGACATTTATTACGATGAAAATATTCTTTTGGAAAAGATTAAGGAAAAAGAGATAATACTTTTGTTTTATGGATTGGACATTGAAATTGGTGGCCTTGCAAAAGCAACATTCAACCGTGCCAATTTATTAAAAGAACATGGATACAATGTGACTTTGCTGAACCTCAACGAGTGCAAAAACTTTGACTATATCACACAGCATTTCCACGAAAACGGATATCTTAACAAATCCATAGAATTAATAAATATCGTCGAATATTACGCTTTAAAAAATAATCTGAATGACAAGATTTCAAAAGCATCAAAAGATGCAATTGAAACAAAGGACAAAACAAAGATAACCGATTACAAAACAAACGGCAAATTAACAAAGTCTGAATACGAATTCAACAACTATTCCTGTGAAAAGATTTATGAAAGCAATAGATTGAAACTTGAGCAATACTACACAAATGACGGATTTAACTACCTTATCATAGAATATACAGGCCGTGAAAGTTCATACACATTAATAGACAGATTCATTGATTCGAAAATTAAATTCAAGGACATGTTCGAATTTCACAATTACTTCATAACAGAGATATTGCTTAAATATGATAACAAACCTTTCCTAATCAATGAAAACTCCGGAAAGATTCCAAACTTCAATGACATCAGCCCGGAAATTGCATATAAAATTGCAAACATCCATACAAATCCATATAAAGATGAACGTCACTATGGAAGTTCTTTAAGAGACAATTTTACAATCCTAAAAGGTAAAAATGACCATGATTATGTTGTCGTTTTGACTGAAAGACTAAAAGATGATCTTATCAAGGAATTCAATTTCAAAAACATAAAGGCGATTCCAAACATATTAAATATGCAAAAATGTGAAAGAACCGTCACAAAAGATACAAATAAAATTTCAATATTTGCCCGTCTAAGCCATGAAAAGAACATTTCAGATGCAATACGTGCATTCAAGATAGTTTCACAAAAAAGAAGCGATGTTCGTTTGGAAATATTTGGAAGGGCGGTAATTGAAGAGGAACTGACAGAAGAGAAAAAACTGAAAGACCTTGTCAAGGAACTGGAACTTGAAGAACAAGTGATTTTTAAAGGCCATACAGAAAACGTCAGAGAAGAGATGTCAAAGTCCCTTGCAACACTATTTGTTTCCACTTATGAAGGACTCGGAATAGTTGTTCTGGAATCCATGATTAACAAAACACCTGTAATCAGCTATGACATCTATTACGGCCCGTCCGATTTCATCAGAGATGGTGAAAATGGATATCTGATTAAACAAAACGACATAGATGAATTGGCCCAAAAGATACTGTTCCTACTTGACAATCCAGACAAGGCAGTTGAAATGGGAAAAACAGCTGAAGAAGATATTTTAAAGCAAATCGATGATGAAACTCTCTTTTTGAAATGGCAAGACGTGTTTAAAGAAACATACCTCAACTCACAGGCTTTAAACAGTGATGCAATCAACAGAAGCATACTCCAGGAATTAATCAAAACAGAAAGAGTTAAAATTAAACTCTACAAGCAAAACCACAGACTATACAAACAAAACAAGTTATTGAAACAACAAATCAATTCCAAAAAAGGCATCAAAGACATTTTCAAAAGATTTAAATTTTAAAACTACTTTTAATCCATAATACAAAAAAAATAATATTATATAGAATAATAATTATACTTTTATTATGGATATTCAAACTGAAAAATCTAAAATTATTTCCAAACTCCAGAGATTGAACTATAAAGATTTAATAATATTCCTAATCCCAGTTATAATATTCTCATTTTATCTTTATGTTTACAATCCAGGTATTTTAACTTTTGATTCATTTAATCAAGTTCATCAAATTGCATCTGGCCACTATACCAACTGGCATCCATTTTTCCACACATTCATTGAAATGCTGCTGTATAAAATCTACTCCAGCCCAGCAACTGTGGCAATATTCCAAATTCTGGTATTTTCAATAATATGGATGGTAATCTGCAAATACTTCAGAAATAATGATGAAAACATCAATTTAGCTGACATAAAAAGCGACAGGGAATTTATTATACAAAGCATAATCACATTAATAATCTGTCTTATTCCAATAAACGCAATATACTCAATTACATTATGGAAAGACGTACTTTTCAGTTATGGAATTCTGTTTTTATGCTTTTTAATCAAAGTAATGATTGACAAAAAATGCAAGGTCAGCATCAGGTTCATAGTACTTATGGGATTTGTTATGGCCTGCGTAGCCCAATTGAGACTTAACGGTATTTACGTTATCGTCCCATTATTAATCATTCTGGCATATTATCTCTACAAGCATGACAAAACAGAAAAGTTTTTCATCAAATTGCCAGTCATAGCAATAATATTTATTCTATTGATTGCATCAATGAATGTTGTCTATAATGTTGAAGACAATGCAAAGGATGCAACACTTTCAAAAACCACACATATGCTTGCAAATTATGACTTATACCACAAACTGGATGCTAAAGACAGCGCCAAGTTCCATGAGCTGATAAACGAAACTGCCGTAAAGGATAATTACAAAACCTTTTTCACAGATCCCGTGAGAAATGCCGCAAATGAAAGTGTCTTTGAAGCCAACAAAGGAGAATATATTGGTATGGCATTGAAATATTCACTTCAGGACCCAATACATTTCATAAAATATATGTTAAGCTCATCTGAAATCACATGGGACATTACAAGGGATAGCTACTGGCAGGGAAAACCTTATTACATAGAGAAGAACGGTCCAAATCTTGAAAGTGCAAGAAATACCTACTTCAAAGCATACCATACAACCCCTGTTGAAGCTTATGAGAATGTATCTTCAGCAAATGAAGGAAACGGATTGTTTAACCTGTTTAACTATATAGTATATAATGCAAGAACAAATGTTATCACAGATACATTGTTTGAAAGCCCAGCACTTTACATGTACCTGTCAATTCTGGCAATGGCTGGAATATACTATCTGACCAAATCAAAGAACATCCTTCTTGTCTATCTACCTAATCTGTTCAATATTCTAGTTGTTTTTGTTTCAATACCAACGCAGGACAACAGATATCTATATCCAAACCTGCTTGTATTCTATCTATTACTACTCATACTGGTTGGAATACTGGCAAAACAGAATTTTAGTCTAAAATCTAAAGCTGTTGCGACCAGCAATGAACTTTCAAGCCCTCAAGAGGAGAATTATAATAGAATAGATGCGATAGATAATTTGACTCCTGAAGAAAAAGTTTCACCAACAGAAAACGTTGAAAAAGAAGACACATACGACGAATTAGATGCACTAATCGATAACTTGACCCCTGAAGAAGTCAACAGCATATTGAATGAACCTGAAGAAAAAGTTTCACCAACAGAAAACGTTGAAAAAGAAGACACATATGATGAATTAGATGCACTAATCGATAACTTGACCCCTGAAGAAGTCAACAGCATATTGAATGAACCTGAAGATGAAACTTCACCAAAATCAGAAAGTGACAAAAAAGAGAGCATTAATGATGAAATCGACTCATTAGTCAATGATTTAAGTCAAGCAGAACTTACAAGCATTGTTAACGAATCTGAAGGAAAATCTTCAAAAGCAGAAACTGTCAAAAAAGAAGATGTGAAAAAACAGGAAGATTCTAAACAAGACCCACAAAAACCAC
>R27__coassemble_460_pt1 | contig 26236 bp, 31 predicted proteins | sample R27__metabat2_low_PE_024 | metagenome-assembled genome bin R27
CATTAAATTCAAGCACTATTGTCAATGAAATTTGAAATATTGAAAAACATTAATTTTTGCACAATCATATAAGTTATGGAGTATTTTTACCAATTAATAATTATCTTAATTGGCAGGGGTATGTAGAGATATAACATCATTCAATATTTATATAATGCAAAATCCCATTATTTTCTTGCATTACCTACTCTTCTGGCAATAACCATTTCACCGACAGAAATTAAACCTGCAAAGAATTTTTCCAATCCCCCAGTTGCCCAAATAGCTTCACCAAAGGTGGAATGCATAATATTTTCTTCATATTCTTTTGCAGAAATCTTTTGGCCTGTGGTCTTTTTAGATACCAGAGCAGATGCGGCCATCAATTCATCCCATGTTACTCCTTTTAGCTGATGCTGCATTGCCTCATATAACTTATAAACTTTAATATCATACAAATCAGACAGCAGTTCTACAATATCACATGCCCTGACCATACCAATAACCTGATTATTGTCATTAACAACAGGCACTGTAACAAACTTATTGTTTGCAGTTAAGAGAACTGCTTTTCTTGCAGGGTCCATCTCATGAACTGTAGCAATCTCTTCATAACCACTCATTATTTCAGAAATTTTTTCATTTCCTTCCCTTAATCCTCTTGTAATATCAAAAGATGTTACCCATCCAACAAGCTGTTTATCTTCATTTACAACAGGACAGGTAAAACGCCTAATCTCTTCCATTACTTTGGAAACTTCAACAACACCATCATTACAGTTCAAATATACAAAATCTTTATCCATTAACTCTTTTGCTCTCATAACAAAACCCCATTTTTATTCAATATCGATTCTTTTCAATGCTCCTACAGGACAATGATGAGTGCATTCAATACATCTGATACATTTATCATTGTCAAGGACAACTTTTCCATCGATTAATTCTATAGCCCCTGTTGGGCAATTTTCTTCACACAAATAACAATTTACACAAGATTCATGATTGATATCAATATTTCTACTATGAATTATAGGTCCAATATATCTATCAAGCTCAACGGCATTGTCATTTAGTGAAATTTCAACACATGCCCCACATCCGATACACATTTTCTCATTAATATATGGATAGAGTTCATTTTCAATTAAATCAATGCCCAAATCCATATTCAAATCATCAAAGAACTCTTTAAATTCAAGAGTGAATGCATTTGTAGGACATAAATTAGCACAATCATCCCAATTATTATCAATTGAATAGTCAATTGAAATATTATTCATCCTAACTACTCTATGAGGAGACCGGACATTGCTTAGATTATACTCAATAACATCCCTTTCTTCCCCATTATCATAAATAACTGAATTGTCAATCAATTTAATGGCTGAAATCGGACAAGTCTGTACACAAATTTCACATTTTACACATTTATCAGTTATTTTAGCTATTCTAAATATATTAGCTGGTTCGATTGCATTAACTGGACATGCTTCAACACAGGTATTACATCTTACACATTTAGGTGCAACAGCGATAATTTCTTCCTGAGTGGAAAAATCATCCAACTCAAATTGGAAATCATCCCCGTCATCATCTAATTCAACAGATTTCAAAAGAACTTCACGTTCCAAATTTTTCATCTGTTTTATAAAAGATACTTTCATAATATTACCAACTAACTAATTTATTTAAATAATTTAAAAGAATTCCTCCAATTCTTTTGCAGTAGGAAACTTTTCCATTCCAAATCCTTGAATAGCTTTGCTGGCTACCCAATTTCCAATTTGGCAAGATTTTTCAAGGTCATATCCTTTTAAAAATGAATATAAAAATCCACTGTTAAAACTATCTCCTGCACCAGTCGTATCAACAACTTCACATTCATATGCTTCAACAAAACATTCCTGAGAATTATTTATTGCAAAAACACCTTTAGAACCTTGTTTTACGACAACAGTATCAATTCCTAAGTCCAAAAGACCTAAAGTTAATTCTTTTAAATCATCATAATCATTATTACACAACAATATTAACTCAGATTCGTTAATAAGCAAAATATCTGTCCTTTCAAGAATAGGCTTTAACTCATCGAATCCCTTTTCAACATACAACATTCCAGGGTCAAAACTTAACAGAGTTTCTTTGCTGAGTTTTTCCAAAAGTTCTATTTGAGTATTGAATGAATCCCCAACAAATGAAGTGTAGTGCATTATTTTGCATCTCATAATATTTAATGGATTTATTTCACCAATTTTTATATCATCATTGACCCCTGGAGAAATGTAGAGACATCTTTCACCGTTTTTATCCACGAAACCTATGCACTTTCCAGTTGAACCGCTTTCAGAATAGATTAGATTGTTTGTATAAACACCATTAACGGCCAGATTATATTCAATCAAGTCGCCTTCATCATCTTCGGCTATTTTTCCAATAATTGATGTTGAACAACCCAAACGAGCTAAACCTACAATAGTATTGGCTGCAGAACCACCAGGAGTATCAGTTTCGCTTGTTATAAAACTTTCCTCATCATGAGAAACTATTTTATCTACAGAGTAGAGCCTGTCAACATTTAAAGCTCCGAATCCTATTATCTCCGCATTAAGATCATTATCATAAATTTCCATTTTAAAACCTTATTTTAAGATATCTAATAAATTTATATTTTTATCTCCAAGTTTTCCATCAAAATTACCTGCAGATATTTTTACAACACCTTCAAATTCCAAAGCAGCATCAATTCCTACTTTAATTGCTTTATTCATTGCATCTTCACTGATTGCATTTATTACAACTTCAGGAATATAATTTACGCCTTCAGGAACTTTTGATTCATCACCTAAAGATTCCTTTAAGGACGGACAGTAAACATGATTGGTGGTAGGTCCGATTTCAGGGAAATTAGTTTCAGGTTTTGAAGCGGCAGAACATATTTCAAATGGTGCTGTAGCTCCTTCAACTTCCATAATTGCATTGATGATTGCATCACCCGCTTCGAGAACTGCTTCTTGAGTTGAACATAAATACCAAAAGTTTCCACCCATTGTTCCATCATTGATTTTGAATTTCTCTTCAATTTGAAAATCAGGAACCGCAATCGGAACATTGATCATTTTTCTACCATATTCTTCGACAATCCATTCATATCCGTCACCACAATGGCCTACAATATCCATCATTTCAATATATTCATCGCTTTCACAATCTGAATAATCAAAAATGCGTGTGAACGGTTTAACCAAAACATCCTGTCTTAATCTGTAGGACAGTTCAAATGCAAACTTTTCGACATCATCTCCACCTAACCAGTATTGAACTATTGCACCATATCTTCCGTCAGGAGTTTCATTTTCTTCCAAAAATCCTTCAACCCCTCCTTCTACTCTGCCGATTACTGCACTTGGTGTAGAAGTGGAATCATATGCTGCCCTTTTTACAATTTCTTTGGTAGGTCCTGTAATTAAAGCTCTTACATATTTACCTTCAAAAGCTTCGAAAAATGTGTCTTCAACTTTATCATAATTCATCATATTACCTTCTATAAACTTAACCTAATTCTCCAATATCCTGACCTCGGATGTTATTTCTCATGTCTTTGCTCAGTTTCAGGATATCTTCAAAGTTATTTTCATCAATTATTTCAATTAAAGGATAATTTTCATCTTTGAAAATATCAAAGAATTTATTTTTTATTTCCAAATCAATTTCATAACTGTCAAATAATTCGCTCAGATTATCTGAATTATTATAATCCCCAATGAACTTTAAAACATTATCTTTATTAGTTTTTGAATAAATATTAGCTATTACACATGTTGTGATTGCGCTTGGCGATACAATAGCTATTTCTGCTACTTTTAGAGGATATTCATTTCCATTGAATGATATGCTGATTCCATTGTTTTTTCTTGCAAATTCCAATGGTTCAACGTCAGTGATGCTGTCACCAATATAGAGTATTTCATTGATATCGATAGCATCCCTTTTGATTATCTCATCAATAGCCAACCGTTTTCCTTCACCACCAACAACATCTATTTTTTTGATTTCATCATAAATGCCCATCTTTGGAATCTCATTAAAGAAAATGTCATCAAACAGCTCATAATCATCAGGATTATCCAAAATTTTTTGTTTGAATTCTGTGACTTTTTTAATTTCATCATCATTTAAAGATAATGCATCTACATTCACTTTGGTATAAAATGTATTTTCAAATGGAAAGTCCATATAATTTGAAAGTGCTTCAATATATTGACCATAACTGGTACTAACTATATAAGTATTCATTGCTCCCTTCAAGTATTTTAAAAGGAATTTTGATTCGTCAACTGCATAAATGTTGTTTTGAGAAAAATTAACCAAATCATCATTTTTAATGTTTTCGCAAACAAAGAAAGGTAAAACTAATTTCAAAGTGTTTCCTGCTTTATAATTATCCTTTTTGACAATATCAACCAAATAGTCATCATATAAGCTAAGGATTTTGAAAAGTTCTCCACCATCTTCAATGAAATGAACAGCCAATTCAAAAGCATTGTCATTTAATGTCAATGGCCCTTCACAGTCTGTAATGAATGATTTTTCAAACATCGAATCACCTAAAGTTAATAATTCTTATTGCATCCAATGGACAAATTGATTCGCAATTCCTACAATAAATACATTTTTCACTGTCATAATCGATTTTATCACCATTCAATGTTAATGCTTCGGTTGGGCAGTTTTTAGCACAAATTGCGCAAGCCTGACATTTAGTGGTTGAAATTGACAACTCACCAATCCTCTGATAATGCAGATATGATCTGGCATAGTATAAATCAGTGTCTTTGCTGTAGAAATAATCATCATAAGCACCAATAGCATCAAATTTACATTGCTCTACACATTTGCCACAATATATACAATTATCATTGATTTTAATTGGATTTGGGCCATTTAATTCGATTGCTCCAACAGGACATACATTAAAACAGTCCCCACAGGCAATACATTTATTTTCATAGACTTCAATGTTTCTATCCATCAGATAAGAGCCGAATAATTTTGAGAACTTGTCTATTTCAATACTTGAATCCAAACTGATTTTGAGTTCCCTTTCCATCATATCATTTACATTACATTCAATGAAATTTTCAAAATTCTGGTCATTGAATTCCAATGCTATTGATTTTCCGACTTTCTCAAGAACCTTATTTAAACTTATCAAATCAAGAGACAGCCTTTTTATATCATAATCAATAATACCTGACACAATATCAAATGATTTAATCTCACTATACATCTTATAAGCTTTTTTACGTGAGGAATATTTGATTGCAGTCGAAGGACAGGAATGCATACATTCTTCGCATCTTGCGCAGTATCCAGGGTTAATGTAAGGCAGCTTATTAGTTCTTGCAACATTGATTGCTCCCATTGACGGACATACCCGTGTACATGTCATACATCCAATACATTTATCCTGATTAACGACAATTGCCTTACCTCCTTTGACAGTTTTAGGAAGCAATTGACCATATTTGATTGCATCAGTCGGACATACTCTAAAACAATATCCACAGCGGATACATGTATCCTTATCTATTTCACTGTGAGGTTCCTGCTTTCCGTCAGCAACTATATGGATAGAAGCGTTTTTACATGCCTGAACACATGCTCCACAAGCCTTGCATAATTTCACATTGATGTTTGGAACATTCTCTTTTAGAGGAGGATCCATTTTTACATCAAGAGAAATTGCATCAAATGGACAAGCATTACGGCATAATACACAACCAAAGCAAGTATTTTTTAATTTGATAAGACCATCATCATTATCCAAATAAATTGCATCGATAGGGCAAGACTGAAGACATGGCTTATCACTACATTTTGCACATTTTGTTTGGTCAACCAAATAATCAACATCAACATGTCTTAATGGTCTTGGTGTTTTAGTATAATTATCAATCATAACACTCACTCCATAACAATATCCTCATTTAAATTAGATGCCTTTACAGTCGTATAAATAATTTCACCATCATCGAGAGAGAATTTGGCAATGAAATATTTAATAACTGAAAATGGACATGTCTGGTAACAAATACTACAACGTAAACATTTATCCTTATCCCTTACAATCGTATCATTACTTTCATCAAAAGTGATGCAACCAGTAGGACATTCAGGAACACATAATTGACATTTTTCACATTTAGATTCATCCCAATCAATAATTCTAATTTTTAGTCTGTTTACTGCGTTAGTAATGATTTCCCGAGAGACTTCTGCATCAGGAATAATCTTTAATGCATCATCCCAGATGCCTGAAAGAGGAACTTCATATTGCAAAAGACCGTCCTGCTCCAAAGATCTTAAATCAGATTCCTTATCGTTAATATAATCTTCAAGGTAATTTACAGTTAAAAGAATCAGGTCTTTTTGATCTTGTAAGTTTTCAACGAATACTCCTTTCATTGCACCATTTACTGGGCAGACATCAAGACATTCACCACATGAAATACATTTGAGTTGATTCACATGAAGCTTGTCGTTTACAATTTCAATTGCATCAACAGGACATTTTTTCATACATTTCTTACATTTGATACATAAATAATCATCAACAATATATTGCCTTTTTGATGGAATTATATTAAATTCAGGCAATATCAAATGATTCAAACCACATTCCAATGTTTTTGGGTCTGTCGGGCAAACTTCAGCACAGAAACCGCAGCGAATGCAGGCACCAGGATTAATTACAGGATAAGTCAAACCTTCCCCATCTTCAGTATCCTTTTCTCTGACAATTTTTATTGCATTTGGAGAAGGACATGATACTGTACATGCTCCACAACCTATACAATATTCTTTGTTAACCTTTGGAAAGTCTCTGAAACGTTCTGGCTTTTCAACAATTTCAGGGTCAGTTTTTGCATTGGCAAATGCATCTGTCCATGCTTTTCTTGCAAAATCATAAATATACCACATTAGAGATGACATTTATATCACCTCATCAAATTTTTTAATTGCTGTTTGTCCGGCTTCGTTTGTAATGGCAACCCTTTCAGCACATGCAACACAAGGGTCACATGAAGCATAGGTTGCAACGGCATCAGCAACTGTTGGAACATCACGAATCATGTATTTGGCACATGAATCCATATTTGCAATACTTGGAGTTCTTATTGAGATATTCTTAATTAGATTACCATTAGTTTCAATCATGTATGTAACTTCTCCACGAGGAGCTTCATTCTTACGCATTGCATAACCTGATTTCAAATCAGCAGGAGTACGAACTTCACCACCAGGTATATTTTCAATAGCTTGCCTTATCAGACTAATGGATTCAGGAATTTCATCGAATCTTGTAAGAGTCCTTGCATAATTGTCCCCTTCATTCCTTCTAATAACTTTAAAGTCAAAGTGATCATCATAAGTATAATGTCCTTTTCTGTAATCCTCTTTAACTCCTGAAGCTCTTCCAATAGGACCTACAGCCCTTCCTTTAATTGCTTCTTTTTTAGACATGTAACCTATGCCTTTACATCTCAAAGCAAGTGCAGGACCTTCAGCAAATAATGCACGTGTTCTTTCAAAACCTTCTTCGATTTTTTCAAGATTTTCCAGTATAGGTTTGAAATGGCGCTCATCGGCATCCATTCTAACACCACCAACAACATTCCACCCCATATTAACTCGGTTTCCAGTCAATAACTCAATAGAATCCATTGCATATTCCCTTAATTCCAAAACATGCATAAATAAGGTTTCATGATCCATTGATTTGAAGAATGTGGAATTTGCAAGAAAATGACTTTGAATCCTATCCAGTTCGTTTGTTATTACCCTTAAGAATTGGGCTCTGAGCGGAACGTCAACATCAGAAATCTGCTCTATGGTTTCTGCGAAAGTTTGTGTGTGTTCATATGAACAAATACCACATACACGTTCTGAAAGATAAATTCCTTTCTGCCAAGTTTGTCCTTCAATTATCTTTTCAATACCTCTGTGAACATAACCATATTCAATCTCTGCCTTAACTACCCTTTCCCCTTCAGTTTGAAGTTTAAGTCTGATAGGTTCCTTTAAAGCAGGATGAATTGGACCAATAGGCACTATCATTCTTGTTCCCTCCCACGATCAGCAATAGCCTGAGGACCTACAGCCAGGATAGCCTCCAATATTTCACTAGGTCTTGGTGGACAACCTGGGATGGCTGCTGCAACCGGAATAAAATCAGAAGCAGGAGCATGAACATGACCTCCTTCCTGATTGAATACATCCCCTGATTGCGGACAGTTTCCTACAGCTACTGCAATTTTTGGTTCAGGAGCTTTATCATAAACTCTCTTTAAATTATCGACCCATTGCTCGGTAACAGCACCAGTCAATAACAAAACATCAGCTTCACGAGGATTGTTGTGAACATAAATACCATATTGCTCTAAATCATATCTTGGAGATAATAATGCAACGCATTCAACATCACATCCATTACATCCGCCACAATTTACGATACAGACATGAATTGAGCTTTTTCTCACAGCATCCTTTATCGCATTTAACATTGTACTCCCTCTTTTTATTTTAATAATTATATAATAAACATTAATTTTCTGCTTCTTTTTTTAACAATTGGAATAATTCTAATTTTCCCTCTTTTACGGCATCTTCATAAGATTTTCCGTTTTTAATTTCTTTTACCAATTTCATTTTTAAGTTTCTTCCGCTTTCCCTTGGAAGCAATTCTAAAGTATCAATTAACCAGCATAACCTTAAATCTGCATTTAATTTTTGATACAAACAGATATCCTGAGCAGATTCAAATGTCCCATGCAATGCTTCCAATGAATCCAAATCAAGTAAATCAAAAAATACTTCCTCCAATTCATCAGTAGTACAATCAAAATCATTGGAAAGTGGAACAATAATATCTCTTTGCCAAGCATAACTTTTGATAATTCTTTTTTGTAATATTCTCAATTTTACATCATCATCCATATTATCACATCATGCTGTTAATTTTAGTAATACATATAATCCTACTGCCAAAATCAATCCTAAAGCAGTCTCTTTCCTACCATATCCTGGGCGTTCTCCCATTATCAAACCACCAAGGAGAAATCCGACTGCTGATAAAATAACATTACCTGCATTAAATGCCAAACACCACCCTACAATTGAAACAACAGCTGAAGGTACGTTAAAGTCAGGTACTGCAACATACGGTTCGCCATGTTTTTTATAACTGTAAAGTAAACCAAGAATGGATCCAACAGCAAATGCAAGTATATAAATCATATAATCTAACATAATATCTCCTACGCTGGTTTATAAAGCAATATAAATGAACAAACAATTGCTATAAATGTTATAACAAAACATAATTTCTCTATACTTTCTATCTTATGTGAAAAATTGCCACGAGCAAGCAATACAAATATTGCCAGGACAATTCCTATAATCACTATTGGGGCGAGAGTGGTTGAGTGTAATAATGTTGCTAAAAGCCCAACAACTATAATTCCAATAGCGACCAATGAAGTCAAATAAACAATTACATCTTCACTATTCATGCTACCACTCCTGTAAATATCATTATTATAGTTCCAAAGAAGCAAATTGCCCCTATAGTAATTTGAGCCATTACAGAATGATTTGGACTAAATATTGGTGTTGTAGCGTTAATAAATCCAGTAATGAATGTGATTACAATCATTCCAATCAAATATCCTACCGCATTTAACGGACCGAAGAATATTGTTAAGAATACCCAAAGCATCACATACCAAGCAATAGATTCTGAAAATAACATGAATCCTCTCAAAAATCCAAAGTGTTCGGTTTCAAATCCGGAAATTAATGCCTTATCTTTTGTTATTGCAAAAGGAGAGTATGGAGATTTGGTAATAATTAACATGAAAAACATTAATGCTGCAAGTGGAATTGAAAATATTAAAGGACCATGCACTGACTGATAAGCAATAATTTGACCAATATTCATTGTTCCGGTTACCAAGTAAACAAACACAATAGCTGCAAATAAAGGAAGTTCAGTTGCTGCTGAAAGTACAGCCCTTACACAGCTTAACTTACCATAAGGTGAACCTGAACTTGATCCAGAATTGTGTTCTACGATTTTATAAACTGCATAAACACCAAATAAAATTAATAAAGAATCATGAGCCACAGGACCTGCAATAACCCCTACAATCCAAATTAAAGCTAAAATAAATACAATACCTATATAAAATACTTTAGATACAGTTTTTGGGATTGCAGTTTCTTTAAAGAAAAATTTCAAAGAGTGTATCAAATGCTGAACAATAGGTGGTCCAGGACGTTTTTGAACACGTGCCATTACCTTTCTATGCAATCCTAGAAGCAAGCTTCCCGCAAGAAATGCAATAATAACATTAATTAAAATATCTGCCATTAAATTCACAATACCACCCTAATATCCAGTAAATGGTTCTTTCACCCTTTCTTCTGCATCTTCAGGTTTTGGTTTGGCCATTGTCAATAAACCTAAAGATAAAATCCATAATGGAATACCAAATATAGCTACTGTGTAAACAATCCATGCTTCAAAGTTTATAACCAAACAAGCAAGAATAGCTATTGTTGATAAGACCAATAATATTAAATAAATACCTTTTTGACTATCCATACTCACCACTTACCACAATACCAATAATAATATTTCAACAGCCCTTACAATAATAAACAATGAACTTAAGTGAATAATTACAATAAATGGAGAACCTGCAGTCCTGAACATTTCCGCCTTGCTTGCGAAAAACGGTGCAACTCCACTTTCACCCAAAATACCTATCAACATCAATACTGCGCCAAATACAACCATCGGATTTGCAGGCATCTGAGACAATACTGCAAGAGACAATGTTCCGGTTGATGCAAGAATAATTGAAGCACCACCAAACAATGGCAAACTACACATCATAGCAATTAAGCCATAATTAAATGCAGAGTTTAAAACACTTGTTTGTTTTACTGCTGATACGATACCAATATTTAAAATACCAACTAAAGCCATGAACAATGTAAAGTTAAATAAATCTCCAGTTATCATAGCTCCTGCAGATGCAATACCACAAAGTACAGATAAGAATCGTCTTTGTTTAAATTCTTTTGGACCCACTTTAACTTCAGTATTATTTAAATTATGTAATGTAGCCTCAACTTGAGTTTCAGGTTTACTGAATGCAATCAATACTGTAAATCCAAGTAAAACTGCAAAAAGGAACAAGTTAAATGGTGTAACATATAATACAATATCTCCAAGCGGAATTGTTCCAAGCAAATTTCCTCCGAGTGTACCTAAATCCATTACCATCACCTACTCCTTATCAATATCCTCTCTCATAAGCAGACCAATTAAGCCCACTTTTGAAGCTACTTTTAATAATAATCCACATGCTGCAAGGAATAAACTCAATAACCAATATTGTGGCATTACAAAGAATAATAAAAATCCGATAATCCACAAACACCAAGCTATTCCAGAAACTCCTGCAATACCATCCAATACAAGTACAGGAAGTCCTCTTGCTTTTTTAGACAATGCATATAAAACAATTCCTCCACCAGCTACTGCCCCTCCAGTAAAACCAGTTAAGAATATTCCATAACCAATTAAGACCAGTGCAATGAAATTAGGTGCAGTAGTCATGATTTCCATATCCAATGAAAACGGTTGAGGGAATAATGAAGAAGATTTTGATAAATTTCTTCTTGGATCTTGTTCTATTTTACGCATTTCACGAGTAATCAAAATTTCAGAAATTGCCAAAGTCTCAGCCAATTCTACAACCAGCCCAGGTAAAATTAAAGCTTCAGCCAAATCAGTTCCAACCGCAGATACAACAAAAATCATTGCAAGACCAACCAAATCAGTCAGGATAAGAATGTGAATCTCTTCCCTTTTCATTGCAATTGCCATTGTTCCAATGAATCCTACAATCAAACCAGCATAAATTGCCGGCAGATACATTGTTAAAAATGCTTCAGGAACATACGGAGGTATCATAACCATCAGTTATCCCTCCTTAATTGTTTTGATCTGGCTTTTACATCACTAACCTTTACTTCATTAGCAACTTGTGCAGATTCATTGATAGCTTTTTTAACATCAGCCTTTATCTCTTTTTCATCATTTTTCCTATTCATGGTATAATTAATGGACAACCATGAAGCAATGATGAATGACATCATCAGAATACTGGATTCCAAAATTGTATCGAAACCCCTAGTATAATATAAAACTTCATCTATAAGACCACCAGGAGATGAATAAATTGATGTTCCAAAGTATGGAGATATCGAAGATATCCATTGAGCCAATGGAGACATATATGCTGTTATCATACCCAATTCTGCCGCATTTTCAGGATATTGAGGATTTATATTTCCAGGTGATTTTAAAACTTCGCCTCCCCTGTCATATGGGGCGATAGCTAAACCTTCATCTACTTGAACTTGAGGAGCTGGCCTAACATATAATTGATCTGGATTTAAAGCCATCGGCACAATAAGGCCAACAATCAATATTATTCCTAAACAGAATGAAAAAAGACGAGGAATATTTTTTGGCTCTGCCAGTTTATTCCATAAAGCCCCTATTCTCATACGTCTGCCCCCATCTCTTCTAAACGAATAATTGCTCTGAATAATATTAATGTAATGATTACAGTAGTTGCAAGCAATGTTAATAAAGCTAAAACATGATTATAACACAGCAATACCAAACAAACACCGATAGATGCAACTTCAGAGTTGAATGTTCTGACAATAGGGTCATTTACTCCAGGACCCCATGCAGTAGCTATACTTCCTACAATCGCCAAGAAAATTCCAAAGTAAAAGATTAAGGAAACATCAATCATTTAACTCACCACTTACTTTGTTTTTTCTGATTTCATTTATTTTTACAATAGCCAAAATGAATACTAATGTTGATAATGGATCCACTAAAGCAGCAAACATTGCTACATCCAAATATTTGAATGCAACAACAACTAAAACAAATCCTGCATCAAGGATTGAGAACATTATAACTTTATCCAATGGTTTTTTCAGAAATATTATTCCGAATGCACCTATAACCATTAAAGCCATTGCAATTATTAATATAATTTCCATAATGCCTCACTCCAATAGTATTTCATCATCAAGTCTTTTTAATGCATATGCAATTGCATTAGCACTAATTGTAGAACAAATAAAGAATGCCGCTGCAACCACAAGAGCAAATGGAGTATTTATCACAAGTGCAATAATTGCAGAAACTCCAAAACCAATAACATTCAAATATAGCAATCTTTCAGCCCTATTTTGTGTTATTAATGCTCTTAATGCTACAAATATGACTATAATTCCAATAATTTCAACATACATATAATCACTCCTCTGCATGCCTATTGAATTTTTGAGCTATCTTTCCTAAAAATATAGATGCTCTAACCTGATCAATACCTTGAATGGTTAATATTGCAATAACCATTCCCACAATAAACATTTCAGGAGTTAAACCAACAAAAGAACAAATAAATACAATAATTGTTGCAGTTAAACTTCCAACAGTTCCAGCATATCCAGGATCAGCACATAGCCTGTTTCCAATGAATACGAAAAATGCTGCAATAATTCCCCCAGGAATTCCTAAAAGTAAATATCCTATGGAAGCCATCAAAGTACCAGCGGATGCATCCGGAGAACACAAGATGTTTCCTTGGAAAAATCCACCAGCAATGTCACCGCCTCTTTTTTTGACATCCTCTCCAACAATCCTAGCTCCTCTTACTCCAGGTTGTTCAGGAAGTCCGAAATAAGTATCGACAATTACAAAATTTAGCCAACAAAGGATAGCAGCAATTATAATTCCAATTACTTCGTTCATTGCATATCCTCTCCACCAGTTTCATCTAAAGGCTTTGGAAATACAAAATCAAATAAATATTTCACAAATAATGCAGACAAAATACCTATAATAGCTGCCAATACAATTCCATTATAAATAAAAGTATAATTTAAAACTAAAAATATTGAAAATATACCGATAGCTATTATTGGAGTCGGATATAATGCACTCACATCAAAAGAATACCTATATGGTTTGCTAGGTAATAATGGAAGTCTTAAAATTAAAGCCATTATAATTGAAACTATAATAGCAACAATATAAGCTAATAAAACATCAAATAGGCCAAGAGTTATGTTTCCAAGCCCATAAATATTACCATATGAAGCAAAAAATATGGTATCATACACCAAATCAAACATATTATTAGACTCCTCTTAAATAATAAATATACATATAAAAATATATAAATATTGTTACTTAAAAATAATTGATAACGTTCCAATTGTTATTTAAATTAATAATCTCTTAGTAAAAATTAAAAAATTAATGCAAAATACAAATAAAACAAATAAACAATACACTAAATTATTACAATAATCAAAAAAACTGTTATAAACCAAATGTATTTAAAAATACGACCAGATTACAATAAAAATAAAAAAACCAGTAGTGATTAGAAATACTCTTTTTAATGAACAAATAATTTAAATTGAGGAATAAACTATGGACAGAGACGTGGAAAATTTCAATACCCGACTTAGAACGATAAAAATTTGGGAATTGACAATAGGAATCATAATTGCATTAATACTTTCCATAATATTGATGTTCATATTTCCAATATTCGAAACAAATGATGATGCATTCATGCTTTTACTGTTAACATTAATTTTAGTATTCTTTATATGGTGTTTAAAAGGCAGTAAAGGATTGAATGATAATGTTAAAGGCATACTTCAAAATGAAAAGGAAATATTATACGTATTTGCAATAAATATAATTTTTGCTTATCTATTTTTGTTTTCAGTAGTTGTTCTAGACATGTTTATTGGAATGAGCGACCCAACATGGATAAGCGGTGTCGATATTGATTCTGTCAGTTTAACCCCAAGCGCATTCATCTATACCCTCATAACATCAGTAGTATTTGCACCGATTATTGAAGAGTTAGTATTTAGAGGTGTTCTATTCAATAGACTGAAAATAAGAATTGGAATTGTCCCTGCAATGTTAATATCTTCCATTCTATTTGCCATAGGCCATGATTTCGGAGGAATAGTAAGTGCATTTTTGTTTGGAATATGCATGTGTATTTTATATTTGAAAACTGATAATATTCTAATTCCAATGAGCGTACACTTAATAAACAACGTAGTTGCAACATTACTTGACGTTACTGCATTTGATGCAATTATAACTTCATTTCCATGGATAATTCTACTTGGAATATTGATTTTAATAGTCACAATATTATTGATTAAATATATTGTAACAGAAACAAAAACTCTAAACAGAAAGTTTATCTAAAAAAAAGAATTAGTTAGTGGAATCCGCATCCACTACAAGTTTCACATTTTTCCTCTTCTAAAGGATCATATTGCTTATCTTCTTGCAAAGTTGCTGAGATGAAATATTGGTCAAGTTCTTCTTTACTTTTTAAAACAGGAGAAAGACCTTTGAAGTCACATTTGATGTCTCCGGTTCCACCTATATCCACTAAAATAGGTTCACCTAATTTGAACCTTTTAAAGTATGCTTCAATTTCACCTATTAAATCACCAGGTACTCTAAAATTAAAAGATAAAACATTATTCTCCTTCATTTTTAAACCGACATATTTTTGGTCGATTTCGTAATTTAAACCTAATTGTTTTTTAAAAATTACATTAGTACCAATATCTGCAGATGACATTTTTTATAAACTCCTTACTTTAATTAAATTAGAATTATTGTTTTAGATATATAAAACTTTCCTATAATGTCCAAAATGATACAATTTAAAAAAAATTTTGTTCAGTGAATTTATAATGAATTAACACGATTTTTAATAACCTTTATATAACTTCAAATTCAAAATTTATAATATGTTATAATATTAATTATTATAATTTAAAATCGATTAGAAAAATAGGTGTTTTATTTATGAATGAATACAACAAAGATATTGGAAATAGAATTAGAGAATTAAGAGAACTATCAGACATTACTATCAAAGAAATTGCAGAAGAATTGAATATTAAAGAAGAAACTTATATCCAATATGAAAACGCAGAAGTAGACATTCCAGCTAGTTTTTTATACGAACTCGCACATATTTTCAAAGTTGATTTAGGATTATTATTAACCGGTGAAGAAAGCAGAATGAGCATCTTTGACATAACCCGTGCAAACAAAGGAGTATCAGTTGACAGGAGAAAAGAATATACACATGAAAACCTATGTTCTAATTTTATCCATAAAAAAGCTGAAACATTCCTTGTTGTTGTGGACCCTAAGAAAAATCCTGTTCCTTCACTTAATTCACACCCAGGACAAGAATTCAACTATGTCCTTGAAGGATCCTTAAAAATATATATACACAATAACGAAATCGTGTTAAACGAAGGAGACTCAATCTTTTTCGATTCAACACATAGACACGCAATGATAGCACTTAACGACAAACCCGCTAAATTCTTAGCAGTAATTATATAATATTTATTAGGAGTAATTGATATGACCTCAGTAATTGGAGATTTTGTTGAAAGAGTTGATTTCAACTCTTATGAAGACTTTTATAAAAATTTTAAACTAACTTATGAAGAGGATTACAATTTCGGATTTGATGTTGTAGACAAATATGCTGAAATTGACCCTGAAAAAATAGCTTTAATCTGGACTAATGACCATGAAGAAGAACATGTATTCACATTTAAAGACATGAAAGAGAATTCCAATAAAGCTGCAAATTTATTTAAACGTTTAGGAATCAAAAAAGGCGATTGCGTAATGTTAACCCTTAAAAACAGATATGAATTCTGGTTCTGCATGGTTGCATTGCACAAAATTGGAGCAATACCTATTCCTGGAACACACATGCTAAAGCTTCATGACATTGATTTCAGAATAAAGGAAGCAAACGTGAAAATGGTGATATCTGTCGAAGAAGATTCATTATTGCCAGATTATGAAGAAGCTGAAAAGTCACTGGGACTTGAATTGCCAAAATTAGTAATTGAAACTGACAGAGACGGTTGGATAAACTTTAACGATGCCATAGAAAATGAAAGTCCAGTATTTGAAAGGCCAACCGGTGAAGAGAAAACATATGCTGAAGAGATTTCATTGATATATTTCACATCCGGAACAAGCGGACTTCCAAAAATGGTTTCACATAAGCACACATACTCTTTGGGACATATCCCTACTGCAAAATATTGGCACAATGTTGTAGAGGATGGAATTCACCACACTTCCGCAGATACAGGTTGGGGAAAAGCTGTATGGGGAAACCTTTATGGCCAATGGATTGCCGGAACAGGAGTATTCATTTATGATTACGACAGATTTAATGGTATTAAATTACTTGAAAAGATTATAGAATACAAAGTAGACACATTTTGTGCTCCTCCTACAATTTACAGATTCATCATCAAAGAAAATATTGAAGGATATGACCTTTCAAATCTGAAATACGTTACAACTGCAGGAGAACCATTGCCTCCTGAAGTATCCAATAAATTTTATGAATTATCAGGTTTAAGAATTAAAGAAGGATTCGGTCAGACAGAAACCACATTATCCATAGGAACATTCATATGGCTGGAAGCAAAAATCGCTTCCATAGGTAAACCTTCCCCATTATTCAATTTAGAATTATTGGATGAAGACCACAACAGAGTGGAAATAGGTGATGAAGGAGAACTTTGTTTCAAGTTAGAAGATGGGCCGAACCCAGGATTATTCAAAGACTATGTGAATGATGAAGAAAAATACAAAAAACAAATCCACGATGGATATTATCATTGTGGAGATACTGCATGGGTTGATGAAGACGGATATGTTCACTTTGTCGGAAGAAATGACGACATTATCAAATCTTCAGGTTACCGTATCGGACCTTACGAAGTAGAAAGTGCAGTACTATCACATGAAGCAGTTTCAAACTGTGCAATTACAGCTTATCCTGATGAAGTCAGAGGCCAAATCGTAAAAGCAACAATCATATTACAACCTGGCTTCGAACCGTCAGATGAACTTACCAAAGACATTCAAAATCATGTTAAAAAAGTTACAGCTCCATATAAATACCCAAGAATGGTGGAATACACAGATGAAATTCCAGAAACCATCAGCGGTAAAACAAGGAGAGTTGAAATAAGAGAAAATGATCAAAAAAAGAATTAATTAGATGATATAATGACAGAAGAAATATCTTATCCAGTTATAAATAAAGAGATTTGCAAAGGCTGTATGAGATGTATAGTCGGATGTCCTCAAAACGCAATAGCACTTAGCCAAGACATGAATAACGCAGGATATCAATTTGCTTATTATAGTGGAAATGGTTGTACAGGATGCAAGGATTGTTACTTTACCTGTCCAGAACCATTAGCACTTGAAGTACATCAAATAAAAAATATTGTTAATGACTCAGTTGCGAAAATGATTAAAGCCAAAGTGGCAAATCAAGGGGGAGAATAAATGAGTAATCAAATGGTTAAAGGAAATACTGCAGTTGTTATAGGTGCAATGTATGCAGGCTGTGACTGTTTCTTTGGATACCCAATTACTCCTGCAAGTGAAATCTTACATGAAGCATCAAAATACTTCCCGATGGTTGGAAGAAACTTTGTTCAAGCCGAAAGTGAAGAAGCATCAATCAATATGGTTTACGGTGCATCAGGTACAGGTCACAGAGTCATGACATCATCATCAGGACCTGGAATAAGTTTGATGCAGGAAGGATTTACATTTCTTGCAGGTGCTGAACTACCTGCAGTCATCGTTGACATTATGAGAGCAGGACCTGGACTTGGAAATATAGGACCAGAACAAGGAGACTATAATCAGGTCGTTAAGGGAGGAGGTCATGGGAACTACAAAAACATTGTACTTGCTCCAAATAGTGTTCAGGAAATGTGTGACTTGACAATGAAAGCCTTTGAACTTGCAGACAAATGGAGAAATCCAGTAGTTGTTTTAGCTGATGGTACATTAGGTCAAATGGCAGAACCATTGGTATTTCCAAAAGAAGCAGTTCAACCAAAAAACGATAAGCCATGGGCAGTGAAAGGAAATGAAGAAACCATGGAAAACCTTATCACTTCCATTTTCAATGACTTTAATGATTTGGAAGACTTTAACTTCAAACTACAGGAAAAATATGCTAAAATCGATGAAGAAGAAGTTATCTTTGACGAATATAAGGTTGAAGATGCTGAAATTGTTTTAGTATCATTCGGAATAAGCAGCAGAATTGCAAGGTCCGCAGTGGATAAAAGCCGTGAAAAAGGATTGAAAGTTGGACTTTTCAGACCTATTACATTATCACCTTTCCCTGTTGACAGGATAAAAGAATTATCAGATAAAGGCGTAAGCTTCATTTCAGTCGAAATGAGCAATGGCCAGCTATTGGCTGATGTCCAATTTGCGGCTTTAAGAAAAGAAGATACTCACCTTGTCAACAGAATGGGTGGAAATCTAATTGAACTGAAACATGTGCTTGCTAAAATTTATGAAATAGCAGGAATTGAAGATGAAAACTTGGATACTTCAAAAAGAAGTGATGAAAAGGCAAGTCCAAATATTATAGATTAGAGGATGTGGAAATATGAGTGAAAAAGAAATAAACGATAAAGATTATGAATTACAAATCCGCAGAAATCCACAATCCCTTTTAGAAGAGTATCCTAGAAAAGGAACCAATATTCAGTCAACTCACTACTGCGCAGGTTGTGGACATGGAATTTTACATAAATTAATTGCCGAATGTATGGATGAGCTTGGAATCCAAGAGAGATGTGTTATGATTTCTCCTGTTGGATGCTCAGTATATGCTTACTTCTACTTTAACTGTGGAAACTTCCAGACCGCTCACGGAAGGGCACCAGCAGTAGCTACTGGAATTTCAAGAGCTGAAGACAATGCAATCGTAATGAGCTATCAGGGAGATGGGGATTTAGCTTCAATCGGTTTAAATGAAACATTGCAAGCTGCAAACCGTGGAGAAAAGATTGCAGTATTCTTTGTAAACAATACAGTATATGGAATGACCGGTGGACAAATGGCACCGACAACATTGATTGGTGAGAAAACCGTTACATGCCAAACAGGAAGAGATCCTGATTATACAGGACACCCTACCCACATGTGCGAATTGATCAATACATTAAAGGCACCAGTATTTATTGAAAGGGTTTCTCTAGCCAATCCTTTAAAAATCAGACTTGCAAAATTTGCAATAAAACAAGCCCTAACCGTTCAAAAAGAAGGCAAAGGATATTCATTTGTTGAAGTTCTATCACCTTGCCCTACTAACTTAAAACAGGATGTGGCAAGTGCACAGAAATTTATTGAAGAACAGATGGAAAAAGAATTCCCTGTTAAAAACTTCAGAAATAACTTATACACAAAAAAACCAGTAATAAGGCCTGCCAGTGACTTTTCAACAGAATCATTGGATAAAATATTTAATGTGAACAGAAGCGAAGGTTCAGGTTACGTTGATGAGGATATTGAACCTGTAAGCATTAAAGTTTCCGGATTTGGTGGACAAGGAGTTTTAAGCGCTGGACTTACAATAGCTCAAGCGGCCTGTGCTGAAGGAAAACATGTTTCATGGTATCCTAGTTACGGACCGGAACAGAGAGGTGGAAAATCCAACTGTTCAGTTGTAATTTCAAATGAAACCATAGGAACCCCAGTTGTGGATGATATTGACATTCTTATTGCTTTAAACAAGCCATCCTTGGAACAGTTCTCACATGATGTTAAGGAAGGAGGAGTAATCCTGTACGATTCAAAGATTGGTGAATTTGAAACTGACCGGGACGTTAAGGTTATTGCAATGCCTTGTGTTGACATTGCTGAAGAACATGGGAATGCAAGAACTGCAAATACTGCACTTTTAGGTGCATTGACCGAGTTAGGTGATGTTTTAAAACGTGAATCTTATGAAAATGCTATTCGTGAAATGTTTGCATCAAAACCAAAAGTCATTGATGTGAATATTGAAGTTTTAAAAGCGGGAGCAGAATGGATTAAAAACAATTCATAGTGTGATTTAATGACATATAAAGAAAATGCTAAAAAATATATAGAAAATTACGATTTAAGTATAGGAGATACCATTAAAGTACACAAGGAAGATATCACCTATACTGGTATTTTGCTTGATAGGCCTGAAGATGCCGACGATGGGTATCTGGTTATAAAATTGTCCAGCGGTTACAATATAGGTGTGGCTATAGACAATACTACTGCGGAACTAATTGAAAAAGGAGAAAAACCTAAAATCGGTTATGATGAAGAGGACATTCCAACCGATTCCTCAAAACAGAATATCTCAATCGTGTCAACAGGTGGAACAGTATCATCAGTCATTGATTACAGGACTGGTGCAGTTCACCCTAAATTTACCGCTTCAGACCTTGTAAAGGCAAATCCCGAACTATTAGATTATGCCAACTACAACGTTAAGGCATTATATAATATATTAAGTGAAGATATGAAGCCTGAATATTGGGTTAAAGCTGCTGAGGAAATAGCCAATGACATTTCTGAAGGTGCTGACGGTGTTGTAATAGCTCACGGTACTGATACAATGCATTATACTGCAGCAGCATTAAGTTTTATGCTCAAAACACCAGTTCCAATTATTCTCACAGGCGCTCAAAGAAGTTCAGACAGACCTTCAAGTGATGCCAACATCAACCTGATTGATTCAGTGGTTGGCGCAAAATCTGATATAGCCGAAGTTTGTGTGTGTATGCATGGAAGCTTGAATGACAACTACACTTACCTGCACAAAGGAACAAAGGTTAGAAAAATGCACACATCAAGAAGAGATACTTTCAGAAGCATAAATGCTCAGCCGATAGCTAAAATCCAAAATAAAAAAGTCAAAATCAATCCTGATTACAGCTACACAAAACGTGGAGCAAATGAACTTGAATTGAATACATCCATTGAGGAAAAAGTTGGATTTATCAAAAGTTTCCCAGGCATTTCCAAAGATTATATTGAATATCACATCGACAAAGGATATAAAGGTCTTGTGATTGAAGGAACCGGTCTTGGACATGTGCCAAACAACTTAATAGACTCATTTAAAAGAGCACAGGAAGAGAATATTCCAATAATTATGACTTCCCAATGTCTTTACGGAAGAGTCAATATGAATGTTTACTCAACAGGACGTAACATTCTTGATTCTGGAGTCATATCAGGATTGGACATGACCCCTGAAACCGCATATGTCAAATTATGCTGGGCATTGGGTCAAAGTGACGATTACAATAATGTTAAGGAGATTATGCAAACTAATGTTGCAGGTGAATTTTCACCAAAATCCTCAATTAAGGATTTCTTGAACTAGGTGGTTAATATGGATTATAATGAATTAGGATTAAAAATGGGACTTGAAATTCACCAACAATTGAACAGTGAGCATAAGTTATTCTGCCCATGTAAAACAGAACTTGTTGATGATGATTTTGATGAACTTGTTCAAAGAAAATTAAGACCAACACAATCTGAACTCGGTGAAATTGACAGAGCCGCTTTGCAGGAATCCTTAAGAGGCCTTAACTTCAAATATGAAAACTTTGAAAAACATACTTGTCTTGTTGAAAACGACGATGAACCACCTCACAGCTTAAATGAAGAAGCATTGGATATTTGTATAACAATTGCCTGTTTGATGAATATGCATATTGTTGATGAATTCCATACAATGCGTAAACAGGTTATCGACGGAAGTAACACTGGAGGTTTCCAGAGAACAGGTATGGTTGCAACTGATGGTTACTTGGATACCCCATATGGAAGAGTAGTTATCGAAAGTTTAGGTCTTGAAGAAGACGCTGCAAGAAGAGTTGAAACCAAAGACGGATTTACAGAATTCAGACTTGACAGATTGGGAATACCTCTTGCAGAAATCACAACAGACCCTTCAATGCACCATCCAGATCAGGTCAGGGAAGTAGCATACATGCTTGGTCAAATCTTAAGAAGCACAAATGTTAAAAGAGGTCTCGGAACAATCAGACAGGATCTTAACATCTCCATTGAAGAAGGTGCACGTGTAGAAATCAAAGGTGTGCAGGACTTGGATTTAATGGCTGAAATTGTAAACCGTGAAGTTACAAGACAGCTTGAATTAATTGACATTAGAAATGAACTTAAAAACAGAAATGCTGAAGTCCTGGAAGAAATTCATACTTTGGATGAATTATTTGAACAAACCGAATCCAAAATATTAAAGTCAGCTGAAACCATAAAGGCCGTTGTTTTAAAAGGATTCGACAGTTTGATTGGTCGTGAAGTTCAACCCGGAAGGAGATTCGGAACTGAAATTGCAAGTTATGCCAAAAAACGTGGCGTTTCAGGAATATTCCACTCAGACGAATTGCCAGCTTACGGAATAACCCAAGATGAAGTTGATAGAGTATCAGAATTCTTAAATATTGGTGATGATGATGCATTCATCATTGTAGCCCATGATGAAGATATTGCAGTATCAGCTTTAGAAGAAGTTAAAAGAAGAGCAAACTTAGGTTTGGACGGCGTTGTTGAAGAAACAAGAAAAGCACTTGATGATGGTAATACAGAATATATGAGACCTCTTCCGACTGCAAACAGAATGTATCTTGAAACAGATATTCCATTATTCAAAATTACTGCAGATAGAATTGAACCAATAGCTAATGATTTGCCTGAATTGCCAGACGTTAAACAGGCCAGAATTATTGAGGAATATAAGTTAAGTGAAGATTTAGCAACACAACTTGTTAAAAGACAAGAGGCAGATATGTTTGAAGACATTTTGGCTGACGTTAGTGTTGATGCAACACCAGTCGCTTCACTTCTTGCATATGACCTGCGTGAAATCAAAAGGGAAGGCCATGACATTGACATGTTAACCCTAGACCACTTCAAAGGAATATTTACACTTTTAGCTGATGGCAAAATTGCAAAGGATAGCGTTCGAAAACTAGCTATTGAAACCATTAAAAATCCGGATACTGACATCTCAGAAATTGCTGAGAAAAGCAATTTGGTCATGATGAGCGAAGATGACGTTGCCAAAATCATTGCAGAAATTGTAGCTCAAAATGAAGGAATGGTTAAAGAACGTCAAATGGGCGCAATGGGTCCTTTAATGGGAATGTGCATGAAACAGCTTAAAGGAAAAGCTGACGGCGGACTCGTGAATAAAATCGTTCGTGAAGAAATTCAAAAGATACTCTGATGAGTATCTAAATCTTTTTTTATTTTTTAAACAAACCGAATACTTGCATTTAATCAATGCATGCATTAATAATTTAACAAAAAAGACATCACCAATATCAAATAATTAACTGATTTTAACATTAACATAGATGATTTCAAAAAAATAGCCCAATGCGAAATCAAGATGTATATGTTCAAGTGGAATTTGATCAGGATTGCTGAAATGCAATCGTTACTGTGAAAAAAATAAATGTCAGTAGATACAATCGTATCTACTTATAAACTTTTGCAGTTTTTCTATCTATAAACTTTTTAGAACTGACTTGATATTTGACGGTATCTCCAAATTTAAGCTTTTTCAAAACACCTGAAGAAATAGTTACCTTTGCAATACCTTTGGAGTTGGTTTTTGCAGTATATGTGCTGAGACCAAATTTGAAAGTGAGCTTTTTGTTTTTATAAATTTTAGAACCCTTCTTAAATTTTGCAGTCAAGACTAGCTTTTTGGCTGATCTTTTAACTTTGACCGCTTTTAAAGTCAATGTATTTTTAAAAGTGCATTTCTTTAGAGTTCCACCTAAAATCTCATTACCATCCCTTGTTGCATTGTTATCGCTGAATGTACATTTTATTGCTTTGGCACCTGAAACTTTAGGTTTATCAGCATATTTAAATCCATATATTGCGCCTCCACGTATAGCATAGTTTTTTGTGAAAACGGAATTTTTAATGGAATTTTTATAAAATTTTACACCACTTTTCCAGTTGCCGTTCTTATCATAACTGCCGGTCAAATCATGGCATTTAAAGTAAACAGCACCACCATTGCTGCCTGCCTTATTATAATAGAATTTGGAATTTTTAATATAGAGATTTTTAGCACCATATACAGCACCCCCTACTTCCTTAGCTCTATTTGAAGTGAATTTGCTTGAAGAAATACTGAGGTGAGTAAAACCGTAAACAGCTCCACCACGTCCAGATGCAACATTCTTTGTGAATTTACAGTTGGTTATATAATCAGTTAAAGGAACAATGGAAACATCCAACATCAATGATTGGAGAAGATCCTTTATACTTGTCACACCATTCTTACCTAACTGAAGATTGAAATAATACTTAAAGGACTCCTTAAAGTTTAATGAAAAAATTGCGCCAGCACTTCCATAAGCAGTATTTTTATAAAAATTACTGTTTTTACATTTCAAAGCTCCGATAGAACAGATTGCTCCCGCTGCAATTTTTGCACGATTATTCTTAAAAGTACATTTGTCTAATGTCAAATCTCCAGCATTGACTATTGCTCCACCATAATACTTGGTGTAACCATTCTTAAAGACCATATTTTTTAAAACTACCTTATTATGGGCATCAGGATTTAAAGTAAACATTATAAAGAAAATTCTGGATTTTGATAACCCATCCAAGGTATGTCCATTACCATTAATTGTCAAACTCTTGTTAATTATAATTCCAGTAGTATTGCTTGCTTTATCATAAGCATAATCCTTTTTTAGAGTTATTGTACTGCCCTCAGGGGCTGCATATATCATAGACTGCAACTCTGAAAATGTGCCCTTGGAACTGGCGGAAAGCAAGTCTTCCTGTGAACTAGAAATTAACTCATCTTCACTACTTGAAATTAAATCATCAGGAGGAGAATTAAGCAATTCCTCATTTTCATCATCAATAATCTGTTGATTGTCATAAGCAGTTACATTTTCATTAACATCACTTGCAGCAACGCACGAAATGCTAAAGAGTATACAAATCAATATTGTAAACATAACTACATTCTTTTTAAAATTCATGTATAAACACCTTAATTTTTAAAGATTGATAATATTTTTGTGTTATAGGTATATATTTGTTTTGAGAAAAAATTGAGGCACTTTCAAAAACTTGTGTGATTTTTTTCTTTTTTATTTTTTATGTTCCAAT